>Ga0126339_10000135_pt1 | contig 30650 bp, 15 predicted proteins | sample OrbTmetagenome_2_FD_92532 | JGI IMG/M metagenome (GOLD analysis project Ga0126339, IMG submission 92532) | Coral microbial communities from Petempiche,Puerto Morelos, Mexico - Orbicella T R C metagenome | ecosystem: Host-associated > Invertebrates > Cnidaria > Coral | place: Petempiche,Puerto...
CTTTTAAAATTCGAAGAAGGGCTTACTGCTAGAAAGTTCAGCTGAGGTGGTCAATTTAGCTCTGTCAGCTTCAAGCTGATAATCAACTGTGTCAGTTTCACTTGACACCTACGCAGCACAACAGTTTCTATAGAGACTAATCACATCGTTAAAAGTACATAGGGGCGGTGGGCTTTTTGAAGGATAAATATATTCAGTTTTGCTACACTTTGCGCGTCTTTGCCGATTGGAATTTAAAATTTGTTTTGCTTTGTCAACGATCGCTGTGTTGTCTACATATTTAACCTCGAAACGCCCTGCAGTGTAAAAAAGTTCGAGTTCCTCTTTCAGGGAATTTATTTGGCCATCAGTTTGAACACTGGATCTGGAACCTTCCTCTCATTTTCATGAAAGATTAAAGAAAAACTATTTCAGACAAGTTCTAAAGAAAAGCACTTTAAAAGAACGAGAAAGGTTATAAAAACAACAGAAAAACTGTGTTATTGATTTTGTTTTGTCCTATGTGAGCTACTGATTAACTTTGTACGTTTATGCACCGCTTCGTTAAGATCAAGAGCTTGTCAATGGATATAGACACAAAGCGACGTTTCCATCTCGGTAATCCCACCATAGAGCTTTCTTTCTGACGAAATGTCATCACTGAATTAAACACTTATCACATAATCAAGTCTCTTCGTTCGCTTACAATGCTATCAGGCTATTTTACTATCAAAACGATACACCCTGCCACCTACTTAAGACTGTGCTCCATTAAGTAAAATCTACAGCAAAAGTATTTCGCAGAAGTTACTCAAAATCTATGGAATTTCAAGAGACGTAAGTTGTTGTTTGCTTTTTAAGTTTGCACATGCAAACGACTAATTTAATTCACTGGCTCTGTGTGTTTGTTTTGAATGACCATTCAACAGTCCCTTGTAATGGCCTCTTCACCGAAACCAAACGACGTTATTCCGCTTCAAGCTTCAGGGTAAAACCTCTTGAAAATTGATTTACACTGCGTTTAGCCATGTCAACACTGGTTGAGGCGTTTTTGAAGTAATTCTTGAGACCTCAAGAGGTTCAATTTTGATTAAGACCTATTTGGAGCTTCATTTCAAGTACGCCGGAAAGTATATTACGATAACTTGGTACTAATAAGCACTTGCGCTATCCATGTTTTGTAAAGAGAAGTAAAGCTGCTTGTTTCTCAGTGTCAGAGATCTCTTGGAAGCCGCGTTATTTAACAATCTCATTTTAAAGCATAATTTTTGCCACTTAAACAAAGCACCGAATGTTTTTGTGCTTTATTTGCAGGAGATGACACGAGGTGGATTTTGATTGCCAATGTTAGTGTCTGAAGCAACACAGGTAACATGCACATTCCACGTTGTCTTGTTATTTGGGACGTGAAAACGTGCCCAGAGGTGTCACTTTTGTGTTTAGTTCTTCACCTCTGAAGAATTTTGACATAATTAAAATCTATCAACACAGCTATACGATCGAACACAAAAGACTATAACTTCACTTTGTCCAATAGGCATCGAGCGCTCGAACGGTTTAGTGTCATCCCAGGTAATTTGACGATGTGCGGTAACTATAAGTCCAGCCAGCCCCAAGAGACAGCGTTATTCTTTTATTGCTCTGACGTCCCTTTTGCTAATAAACCAAAGGTTACACCACAGCCCTGAAAGAGGTGAAAGAAAAGACAAGGCTAGCCGGTGAATGTTTAGTCATAAATTTTTGCGTGCAATCAGTTTACCAGAAGATTATCATCACGAAATATAACTGATATTGCAGTCGGTCGTTTGAATCGTTTGTCTAAGAAGCAGAATGGACGACAATAGCGGTGTCACCTTTTAGTTTCTACCTGCATATTTTAAGTTACAAAAGACTTCTAATTACAAATGCATTGTGTTTCTATCACCTCTACGAAACGAAAATGGACAAAAGTTCGAGCCACCTAGCTCAAACAGACCGCTCATGCATCTTCAAAAGCAACCAGTATTCCGGTGCAAAAATTTAGAAGTTGCGTGGACTTGCAGGTGAACCTTAACTTTTGAGATATTTCTTTGATTATATCAATTAGATCTTGGAAGCCAATTTTTCCCACCTTAAATCATACTAACAAGACTAAAGTTCCTGGGTGCATATTCTGTATTAATATCTCTATTGAGCTTTAGTGTTTTGCAAGCTTTATTAGTATTTTCCCTAAGGGCTAAGCTACATTTCCCGTGCAGAAGTGACTAATAAGTGGTTATTTCTCTCAGTATCTCCTGGCGGGCAGAAATCAGACATGCGTGCATCAATAACAAGCCAATAAAATGTTGTTATGATGTTCATCCAATCAGCTCTGAAAGTAACAAATGCGAATTTGAAATTGATAAAAAGTGTTTTATGCTTGTTAAATGCTGCAAGTTTGTTTAACAGGAAAATTTTTTATTACCAGGTTTTTTGGCAAGAGATGTCGTCAGACCGTGACATGGCGAGAACTGGAATCGCTGAGCGAGTACAAGCTGGTCGATCGCCACCGCTGAGAAGGCGAAGAACAAGAGAATACATTCCAAACTCCAGGAGCACACAAAGGCAAGGATATCTTGATCAAAACTTGCACGATAACAGCTTACTCACCGACGAACTAACCTACGGAATTCCTGGTAATGGTGGCCGCCCCTACACCGACGAAAACATGAACTCAATATCGCGTTCTTCCAGCGGAAACCAACCGCACTTGCAGGACATTTTGCGAGTCATGCCGGAGAACTCACACTTGAATGAAAGGTATCAGATACTGAGAGCAGAAAATAAGATACTCCGTGAACGCTTACAAAATGCACTCCAAAGAGAGATGAAAGCACTCAAGACATTTAAAAGACTCGCTAAAGAAAACAGACAACTTAAGTTGAATTTGAGGAAATACGAAAGAACTTTACTTGGATTTTACGACGATGAATCAGGTATGTAGTCCAGGTTTCACTTTCTTTTATTATGCTTGACGTGAAAGATAAAAGACGTCAATTTACATTCACTTCCTGTGAGCTGAGAATGTTACCCCAATTTTTCTAACACCAAGTGAAGCAAAAAGTGAATATAGAACCTGCTGAAGTTTGTCTATAATGAATTTGTTTTACTTGGTAAACAATTTCATTGAAAGGCTATTCATGACCATTCAATTGAGTTTGAAAGGAAAATATTTCTCATTGTATACATTCAGTCTGAATGTTTTGGTCGCTTTTCATTCATGTGTTAGAACTGACATTATCTCATACATACCCGTGCCAGCTTATCGTTGTATTGGTCAAAAATATCTTTGCAAAAAGTGTAAGATTTAAGACATTTTATTCAGTCGAGAGCACCAGAATTAAGTTTCAGTAGGAAACACCCATAATATTCTTGCGCGGGGTGCGGTATTTGCTTGCTCGTAATAAATTGCATATCATATGCAGGTTGTTGTGCAAACAAATCCTGCTTGGGTCTACATGCTTCATAGTTTCTTCGTACGGCATTTTCTTATTCTCCATTTTTTATTTTATTGTTTTGCTGCATTTTCCAGGCTGAACACGTCTATTGATTTTAAATAACCAATTTGACAATCCACTTATTAGCTTTGCCTAGTCTATTTTTAATTTGTTTTCAAATTGAAACCTTATCAGAGCCGATCTTTTATAAGACAATTTTCAATTTCCTACATAGCTAAACAGCATGGGATATACTAAGCAATTAACCGTGGTGAGACAAAACAGGAAACGTTGTTGAGTTAAAGCGAAGCCTTCGAAGTTCTAACTAATGAAGTCATCACCAAATTTTCAGTAATCGTTTCTGCGGCGTTAGGATCGTCAGGTAGATTTACGTGGTAGCGAAGTTACATATACCATTTCCAAGTTTCAGGTGTCAAAGTCCTCCGTGTTAAACAATTCATATGAAAGCGTATTTCACTTGCACCTTTATTTCCATGGTAATAATTTACATTGTGTACATGCAAAAATTTCAGCACGCTGATTGGCTGAGAGCACGTCAATTCATTCCAAACAGCGCAAAAAGTTGAAATTGAGTGCAGAAAGTTGAATCAAATTACATGTATATTATTAAGTAATCAAGTGATTTTTCTCGTGCAATGGTACAAAATCACACATGCTGGGATGCATGTTGTACAGTTGGACTTCCAAAACAAAGCAGTTCGTACCATTACACCTTGACCTGTCTTTGTCCCACTGCGCAACTTGCGTCCCAGTGATTTTTTACCATGTGACCGGATCGTGCAAAGGGCTTATTTGGAATAACTAAGCACTAGTAAATTTCGCCTTAAGTGCTCGTGCCAATTTTTTGGTCTTTGAAAAATTTAGTTGTGCTTATCTATTCCAAATTGCACTCGAACTCACTTGATTACCCATACAAATCAAAGACATTTTGATACAATACGACATGAGGACTCGTTTTTACAAGGACGGCTAAAGGCAACTCAGGCCGGTTCAGATATTGTTAGTTCCCCTTTCTCCAAATTCCAGAGTAACATGTGTATACAAGTATGATCTTGCTCAGGCTTAGCTCCAGATTTCTAGAATACCACGTAGAATCTATGACCAAAACCAGTGTTCATTAGTCAACGTCTGTCGTTCGACATGTCAGCTCTTTAATGTAGTACAATATCGGTTAACTTTTCAGTTACCTTAATGACAAATATAAGTAGCTTTGACATGTGTGAGAATAAAAGACTTGGTGATCTCAAAAATTACATTCTCCTGAGCATAATAATGCAGGATTTATGACGACTGGTAGGGAGACCTTCAATTTGTCCAGTAGCGTTCATTTCACTCATTTAGGCATGTCCCTCAAATGTCTCAAATGTATTTGAAATGTAAAACATTCCTCCGTCTTTATTGTGCTAGATCCAAGCGAAGAAATGTAATGAGGGCACTTAGCTTCAACAACTAACACGTCCAAGTCAAACAACAACATAACAAACAAAGGGATTTCGGACAATCCTCTACAAGCATTATCTTCACTCAGTCAATATTTTCGAGATTTCTTTGTCTTTGTCTTACACCGTGCTGTTATTTTCAAATGAGAGTAAAACACCATACAAAGAGTTTAATTGTCTCTCACGTTATCGCGTCACATTCCACTTAAGTCTTTTTTGCTTTTTTCAATTTTACTTAAAAACACTAAAATTTACAGAATTGGGCGTTAATTTCTGGAGTATCTCGTAGACCTCCCAGGATGTTATATTAAGTTTATTTGGGAACAACCGACGTATTCTAAGAATTTAAGTGTTGTCGCTTCATTTTTTAAGCTGAGCAAATTAATCTATGTCGCAATAAGTAATATTAATTTGCAGCTGACTTGAACAGAATTGGAAGTCGTTTACTTAGATTACTTGCTTATGAATTTGAGAATACGCTTGTACAAATCAAATGAACACTTCGTTTAGCTCTTATGTATCTTTCTATTACTACCACATTCCTGTGTCTATTCAATTATGTCTTTTCATAGCTCTTTTTCCATTTTCTATGCTATGGATTACAGTTGTCTTTGTCGAGCATACTTTGACTACCGCACAATTTTGAGACGTGAGGGAAAACGTACACTTTTAATTGACAATTGTGGTACAAAAGATTGTTGATCCAGAGTAAATCCCTATGAAAACAACTGTTTTTGTGAGATGTATTTAAAAGTTCCGGAAGGACTTGAATAACATACGTCATTTTCCCGTTTTCTTTTTTAATCCTGAATTGATTGGGAGCTGATAACAACGAAATACAAAGTCACGGATACTAAAATGGTTTAAGCAACACCAAATTAATTTACAATTGCAATGGAAACCTTTACCCTGATACGTGACACGTAAACAAAGCTGAATGTTTACTGAATTCAAATGAAGCAGAAGGGACGAGAGTGTTATGGGTCACTGGTGAACATCAGTAATTGCTTTTTGATCCTCATAAAATATTTATTAGCAATCGGTGGTTAAATGCTCACACGCGCGAGAATGAGCAGAAATCCTGACACTATGGTCCTGCCAAGAACAGCCATGCATACTGGAGAAGACAAACCAAAACTTCGCGCAGTGATGCTACAAAATGTCGCTGGACTTCATTACATTTATCTCACGACTGAAAAACCACCAGCAGACAGCGACAGCCTTTCCGTCCCTACACTGAGAGGTAAATACGACATTTATCTCGCGGTTGGAGTTTCCTTTTATTAGTCACACGATAGGTTGTTTTCATTTTCGCATATCTTATTTAGTATCTACTGATCATTGTGGTAAAAACTGAAAAACCAGAGGCTGTAACAGACACATCCAGATTTTCTGTGTGGGAGTAAGTCGTAGTTTGTAATACTTTGTTTTCACCATAATGAAAAACCTGCTGGTTAGTTTTTTAAAACATTGTAGAACCTCAGGTGGAATTACACGCATAAGAAAACTGCGAAACATTTGGAGGGCAATTAAATTAGTAGAAACAGGTTTTGTATTTGAAGTCTGCAAAATCGAAGTTTGCACGAAAAGTATAACGAGATTTTACAGACTTAATTTAATTGCAGCATTCTATTGGCTGATCTTTTGAATAGTAATACCGATCATTAAACAAAATTCTAAACTTAAGTTCAGTATACTGTACCATCGTTAAAAATGGACATTTCTCTGTGAAGATATCAGGAGAATCCTTTCCTGTGATGAATAACTCTTGGAAGATATATTTGCGACGTGCTGACTAACATGACTGACCCTGGACCGGCAGTTCTGCTAGACTGATTACGTAAATGAAAAGTTTAATTAGGATAAAGCATTGTTCTACAATAAAAGTTACGTGATGCCCTCAAGTTAACCTTGTGTCTATAAGACACGTCAATTAATTTCACCTAAAGTAAATATAAGTACTTATCAGAAGTGAATTGCACCTATTTTGGACATAAACCCCAATATACCGACAATCGGAAGTGCGCGGCACTATTTTTATAGAAATTCTGGTCACGATTCTCATACATATAAATTGTTTGTTTATTTATTTAGTTAATCGCCTTGGTGCTCTGAGATGTCTTACTCAATTCTTTTCGTTGACCGCACAATGAACCTTTTTTTTTTGTGGTAATCCGAATGAGTCAGTTTTCATTGTAATAGTTCAGAGTACAAATATGTGATAGAAGGTGTTGGTGCTATGATGACATAGTATCATACCAAAGAACTTTGCCGGGAATTTAGTAATGAGTCCAGGAGAACTCGAGTAGTGAAACTACCGTAATTTATTTGACAAAAATCATGAAGGTTCTTGATAAGACGATTTCCTCGAATCGGCTGGTTTAGTTCCTTCAGCTGCAATTTACCGTTTTCCTCCGCTAGCTCCAGTTATGAATTTCTGACCATTTTTTCCCCAGAAATTCTTGGTCTACTGCTCTTGAGACGCCACATTTCACAAAAATAACAATAGCTACAATGCCACACGCGCGCAACATTCTAGTTATTTGACAAACAAAAGTAAATGATGAAAATAGACGGGAAGATACGACCTCTTACTAAATGCGATAATTTTTTTTTAAATGTTAGTCTTGAAAATTTGGTAGAACATAAAGGCAGCATCCCTTAGTTGTTGGTTTTCTTTATTCTCATTACCTACCTAGTTGACACTGTATGGATATTGTGTCAGGAAAATTAATATATATCGATCTTTTTAAGACCTTTAAAGTCGGGACAACCGTTAGTGGCAGGCGAAGTTAAGGTACTAAATCGATAATAGTTCGAGAAGGGTAACCGATTGAAAATCTCTCTTGTGAATTCGACTGTCGAACTCAGCTGAATACCGTCACAGAGTTCGACTGTGTTCAGGAAACGATCTTAATTTCGAAGAAAACGTGTTCAAAAGAATGTGAATTTGTGAACTGTGTGAACGATCATTTTTTTGTTCACTTTTGCACACGATTACCGATTGAATTCTATTGTCTTATTGTATTCATTTATTTATTCATTTATGTAGATTCTGATCGCAGTGAACACCCGAAAGACCGAGACCTCAGCGAGCATTTACCACAAGCAAGCAGCAGTCCGACACCTAAATATGAATTATACAACGGCGAAGAAGCTGTGGAAAGAGACTGTAATCAAACACAGAGCATTCCACCAGTCAAGATTACCAAGACTATATCAACATCAACAGACGATATCGTGTACACAATACTCACGGAAGATAAATCCACATCAACCGATGATTTAGAAACCTTCGAGGATAAAACTGAATCTGTCGAAAGCTCGGACACCGAGAATAACGACAAAAGCGTGGAGTCTGAGTTCCACTCTACAAGCCTCAATGATGAGAGTGATAATATATGCGCGGGACCTGAGTACCAAGACACAAATTTGACTGATGCGACAAAGGTTCAGTTTTTGCAAAGTCAGCTGTTCGCCATTCAAACACAGAGCGTCCAAGAAAGAAGAAAATTTAGCGAAACGCGAAGATACTGGACTGATCCGATGATTGCTAATAACCTTGGTCTGAATGAATTGCAAAGGGCTTCCAGCTCACCAAGTTTATTAGGTGAGTGATCACCCTCCCTCCCTTTTCTCCCAAGGGTTATCCCCCCTAACAGAGATTCACTCTGTTAGTAGTGGATTGAATCTGTTCAGCTGCAATGAACAAAACGAAAGCAAAGCGTGGCAAGTTTGGGATGAATGCGAGATATAAAGAGAAACATTTGTGAGAAATAAATAAGAGAATGCGATTTGTCTTGCTGACGAGATATCCAAAATGGTTGAGAAACGAACTAAGGCTGGCAGGTAATGTCTGGCGATTTATTATGTTTTTGTTCATCTATCTTTTGTCGAAGTGATGTAGCCACAATAATTGGCTCTACTGCAAGTAATGAGACTTGCCTCCAGGCAGGAGATAAATCATTTAGCATTACACTGAATGGGGCTGTTTTGTGTTGGACGAAGTCAATATATGCCGAGTCAAAGTGCATTCTAATTCTGAAATAGCAGCACCACACCCTTTGCATTTCCATGTGACTAGCCTGGATCTCTTCATTTGTGTTTTATCTTTACTTTTCAGACGGGTGTGGAGAAAGCACAGCAAGGACTAAGAACCCCTATCGCAAAGATGCCGCGTCCATTCCAAAGCGTCGCGTGTCAGATGGAAATAACCCCCTGTCATCTGACTTCATGATACGTTCAAGACCCTCATCGTTCCACGATGCTGAGCTAACTACAGTCCCTGAGGTGACCATTTCACCATATGAGGAGGATAATGCGAGTGAAGACAGCTCCAGATCACCATCTCCCACTTCGAGGGTAAGTTTAAGCTTTTTAGATTACACTACTTATGTCACTCGCGGGCTCGTGGTCCGTGGTCTGGTTTTGCGACGGTCAATCAAATCAGTCCTTAAGTTTGAAGTCTCAGCAACATCTTCCTCATGCTGTCATGCACTGAGGAACTATGACACTCCTAGAACTAAAATCCTGGAAAAAAACGTTTGGTACACTTTCTGTGTTGTCAATGAAAACAGCAATGTTCCGCACCCCACCCCACCCCACCTCTCCTGTAAGGCCGGGAGTTCGCATACCTCAAACATCTTGTACAACCTAGAAGACTTCGACGCCGTTGGGAGCTGCTCAGAGAGTGTTAGGGAAAATATCTTCTAAGGGAATTCTTGTGAGTGTACATCATCGGTTATTTTCAAACTAGACACTGAAAGAAGGCTACAAACTAGTCAAGTGTTCCTAAACCTTTTTGCTGGGATCGTAGCGAAAACACTCATGTTGTAGTTTTCTGTCTGTAATGAAGCACAGTAAAAACAGCTTACACAGAGGAGGACTAGAAGTACAATAAGGAAAGACAGACAGACAAGTCAATATAGCATAAAAATCGCTTTTTAGTCAAGATAGACTGACCAGTGTAATTTTTCCTTGTTTTAACGAGTTGCTCTTGTTTCGTCTAACAGCATTCTCAAGATGATCTGGCCTCAAGTTCTTCGTCCCCAACTCCCTCTCAAATAAATGAAGAAGGTTTAGCACCCCAGAGATCGCCGCGGTCATCACCTCTGACTCTTGAAGAGGACGCAGATATCAGAGAGAGGCATCAGGTGAGCCGCAGTGCATTGTGGTACTCATATCCAAAAATAATCACTTCCACAAAGAAAAAAAAACCCTTTTTAAAATAGCGAAGTCGTGAGAGTACAAAGGAAGAGCTAGGGGTCTCCTTGTCAAGAATATGTGATAGTGTACCGCAAAAGCCTTCGTACATTGCGCGGCAGAAACATATCTTGACTTATCACCACAGCTGAATTTCAAAACACACACAATGACATAAAAGATATGTGGTAAGACTCAGCTTTATACTTTTTACAATGATATGTTTATATTTCAGAGAATTCTTTCTGAGGTTCAAGCCGCTCCCAGTCCCGGGCCAAGTCCACAAGGCAGTCCACAGTTGAGAAGGAAACTGGCACACACAGTGTCACTTCCGGTCGAATCCTTTGGACATTACCTGTCCACCATGGGCGTGCAAGCACAGAGTAAAGACAATGTGCAAACGGTACATATAATTGATTATTCTTCACCAAGCTACTTAATTATTCCCACAAATTTGTTTAATAATAGTTGTGAGAATTTGGTTATACACAAAGACGATATCCCCAAATTGATAATTGTCAATATTCTTATCACCCATCTACTTGATAAAATTAGATGTTCTAAGGAGAAACTGGATATCAATCATGCCCAGGTGAACTTTGTGCTGACAAACTTTGTGCTGAAGACGTTCTGAGATGCTGAGAATGTGTTTGACATTGTTAAAGTCAGTTACACTAGTGAGTTACTCGACTTACGCTACTCTTGTTTTATTTTAGAACCGTTTAAGAAGGAAGTCGATCGACGACGACGAAATTTACGTCAAGAAACACCGCCAAACTTCAGTGTCACTGGTAAGGAAAGCCGCTATCGTTCAGTGTTAGATATAAATCATCTCTGAAGTAAACTCTTTGCAAATGTTGACTTATTTAACTTTTTTCAGAAATTTGAAGGGGATATCGAAAGAGAAAACGCCGAGAGCCTTGCTGCCGACATTGCAGAATTCCTGAACAACCGCAGAAAGAGATCTCGAGCAGGCACAATGCCGGTAAAAGAAACATTGATCCTATATATCGTGAACCATTTTTGAAAATTGTCAATCGTACGCTTTTAGCTCTTAAAGTAATAGTTTTAGACAGTTTGTCCACCGTGTGTGTCTCAGTGACACCTGCATACTGAAAAAATGTTTTTGTTCTTTCAGAGTCCACGAACAATCGATGAAAACCCAAAAGAAGAAACGATGGCCGATGAAGAAGAGTACGTAATGACCGAGTTTTCTCTTTAACCTGCTGATGTGACAGTCTATCAAACACTTAGGGAGTATAAAAGAGTTTAAACAAATGTACTAAAACGCACACTTTGATTTATTTTTAGTGACTCCGTGTTCACGCATGCTCGGTCAACGCGCCAACGACGAGGGTCCGCTGTCGTGTCCATGCCTGGGGACCATTACCAGATGGACCTTCACGTGCTTAATGTTCAAGGAGAGCAAATGGGTAAGAAAATGTCGTGTTTTTGTGAATAGCAGTTTTTGATGCAACAGAAACATAAGGGAATTTGTATGGTTTTTGTTTTTGATCTCATTGTTTTTTCACGCTCGCCTTCAGATCTCTCACGATTTTGCTTCGGGCCGAGGCGTCTTTGCAGCTGTGATCGTTCTTGCCGAACAAAACTAGCTATTCAAATTCATTTGACCTAAAAGGTTATAAAATAAACAAAACTACGTCTTAAACCAGGACATGAGAAAACAACAATAAGTTAAACAAAAAGAGGCGTTTGCCCATTCCTTGAGTGGATGAATGCCACCAATTTAAGTGAAATCAAATCACTATTTGTGCTTGAATGGATTGCAATATCTATACAACAGAATTACAGCTGCGCATTATTCTTATAAGCTTATTATAATCTAACCTCCACGGTTTTTTATATTAAAATCTGAATTTTCGGTTAATCTAGAAACCGGTTACAAAACAAATGCTTGAACTATCAAATACAAAATAATTTTTTTTTTTTTGGGTGAGGAGATCAATACCGCCAAGCAACGGATGGGAACGACCGGAAACAGGCACGTGATCCGTATTTAGCGCGGAAAAGTGACCATTCTTAACTAATTTGTACAAATAAATTGTGCATAAATAAAGTGCATAAATTTTGGACTTACTTTGAACACTTTTTTTTACATTTTTGTTCACATTGCGTTGAAATTTCTGTTTTAGTCTGAAGTTTGATTAAAGTTCTGAAAGTGAAGAAGTTAAACTCGAAAAGAATAGAGCAGCATTATTTGGCAACGTTTTTTTAGCGGCAATTGCGGCGAACCTTGAAACTTTTCAAGAATTTTTGGAATGTTTCTTTGTGCCGCATTCAGTAAACTGCTGGAGAAAACCGCAACGAGAAAAAACCGATGGTTTTTAACGGTGTCAAAACTTGTTCATTTTGAACCATTCTCTCTCACATAGGCTATTTAGCTGAGTCACCTTGCAAATGATAATTTGGAGTCTTCTTGTTGTTGATTTTTTGTGCATGAAAAGTAATTTACGGTTGCATGACCATGTGCCCTTAAAGCCGATAAAAATGGTCAAGTTCTGGTCAGGTGTGATAACCTCCAGAACTTTCTTTGTTCAGTATTTTGTTTTATTTTATTTTCTTGCCATGCATTCACGATCCGGGTTCGGGGCCGGAACACATTATCAAACGCCGCTGTTCTCTAACTAATTTGGAGTTATTCTGCACAAATGAAGATTAACAGATTGGAGGAGCTTTGAAAATTGAACACGCGTGAGAAAAGTTTGTAGGGTTTGGAAAATTTCAGTTGCCGGAAAGTTTCCACTTATTTTGACATGAAACAGTTACAAAAGAGCCGTGGAGTCGTTTGTCGCACCTTTGTAGCGAATTTACTTGCTGCCAAGAACATGCTGCTAATGTGCGGTACGACAAGCAGAATTCGAGGCGCCGTTTTGGTTTCAAAGGGAGAGTTTGATAGTTTTGTTATATCCTTTGTTATTTTTTTTTTACAGAAGGAAAGCACTTAAGCGTCATCCGAGAGAAGAAGGAGCTCTCTGGCTCATCGACTTCACTCAACAGTATAGGTAAACAAAACAAACTGCTAAGTAGAATGCAATCATAGTTTGTAATATGTGTTTTAAGCCGTTGCTGCTTGCAAATATTTTCTGGTCGGCAACTGAACATTGTCGTCTCACTCCGAGCGAGGCACGATTTCAGACGCTCGAGATCTCTCGGCCTTCCGAAGTCTTTCGACGTGGGCGAGCAAATTCGGCATATTTCTAACAAATGACAAGCTTTATTCTAACCTCTGTCTTATCTGGTCTTAGATCCTGAAAAGCGATCAAGATGGTCAATTCTCAGACGAAATAAGAAGATGGTGAGGGCAAATTTAATCCTTCTCGGTTTTCGTGACATTAGTTATATTGTTATTTCGCTCAACGAGTTTTGTTTTCTGTTTATCATGATAGCTGTTACTGAAAGACAAAGCCAGACAAGGTGAAGATTTCAGAGAAAGCTTGGCCCGCATGAGGGAGACCCCAAAAGCAATTGTGAAACACGATCTGTCCGAATTTAAGGTGAATAATTATGTACATCGAATCAACTCATTACTGTGATCCTAATATCATTTAAGGGACACTCGTCTATTTTTGTAAGCTCAGAGACCTACGCAGATCATGGAAAACAAGCAATATTAATCATATTGTTTTAGAGTGGTACTCATGAAGCGAGTAGTTAGGAAGTAAGGTTGAATAACGATGAAGAGCTATGAAATGAATTGCAAAATGGACAATACTGAAGACGTAAAGGGCACGAAACTGATAAAGTTTGTTTGAAATGCCGTTGAGAATATTCAAAATTTGTTCAGTAAGACATGGAAATCCAGTAAGAAATTGCTTTCTATTCATAAGTTATTTCAGGTTAGTCAATTTTTTAATCCATATCTCGAGGTAAAATTTGCTGGACGTATAATAGTTGAGCGGATACTCGGCGAAACGGCTTATTTATCCTGTGGGCGTTTTTTCCGGATTTTTTTCATATTTAACCGGATCATTTAGTTTTTAGTAGACTAACCACTGGCTTTGCTTCATAACGATAGTTCCACATTCGACAACAAAAAGTAGAATTACAAAAGGCTTTGGACTCAAGGGGATTATGGCTGAAAACTAACGCTTCCCTCCCCCCAACCTTTCCGCTCTATTCTGGCAAAATTTATTTGTGGCTTCATGCAATCTAAAATGTCATTTTTGTTCGCAGAGCGAGATTCCACAATCGTTTAAGAACTCATTTGTTTCGTCGATGTTTGGAATGTGCAGAAAGAAGAACAAAGAAGTGGGGATTTGAGAAATTAAAAAAAAAATAGGAAATTGAAGATTTAGTTTAACTAGAATTGTTAGGTGGTAATCAATCCATTGACACGTTAGACTGTTGCTAAGTTAAGTACTCTCGTAAGAGATTCCTCTCAGCGTTTTTGAATTCCCAATTCTTTTTCTGATTTCTTATGCCATTTCATAAATGTTCACCTCTACTTGTCATCAAGTCCGTAATTATTCAATGAAGAGAAAAAAGTGGAAAAAAAGAAAGAGTCCTGGCTTTTGTCTAACGAAATCATATTCGGCGATTTTTTATCCTTTACAGAATAGTCACTGGACTCTGCTTATGGGGCAGAGCCTGGAGAGAAGTCCGAGAAGACCTCGATCTGAAGCTACACTGTCTGATCACGAGACCAAAAGACGCGAAGCAGTATGGGAACTGTTTCATAGCGAGGTTGTTTATCTGATGAGTCATCTATTGGTTCTTAAAGAGGTAAGGTTTGGGTGGTTACTAAAGATTTCCGATCAAATGCCGACGATGTTTAGAATGCACTTCTTACAACTTGAATTCTCCTGTCAGATTAAGTTGCATTGTTTGACGCTAGGATAGTACAAGTATCGCTTTATGTTTTATATTTTATTTTAACAGAGATTCTATTGATAATAGTTTGCATTGTACAGTGAAGGAGCTCTCTTCATAAATAAATTTTACTTCCTTATGTCGAGAAACATTTCCAGTTTTCCCATAGAGGATGAAGAGGAAATGTACAACAACTGTGACGTAGTTCAGTTAATCACTTTTGTAAAACCATTTAGAAGTTTTAAGTTAATAATTAGTATCCTCGAATCCCTTAGCTTTGTTGATCCTTCAGTAAAGTACTTCAAGTTTGCTAGGGCGTTTTTTCTTGGATGTTTCCCCAGCCTCCGTTAGTTTACAGTTTGAAGTTGACTACAGTAATAGAAGCTCTTACTTCCAGTACCCTATCCTTGATTTTTCTAATTACCCGGCCTGTCAACTGTTTTTCTTTAATTTGCCTTTTTGGTCAGGTGTTCCTCGAACCTTTGAAAGAGATTCAACAAATGGGACATTTGCAACATGTGGATGGCAACAAAATCTTCTGTAATCTTGAAGAACTCTGTGAGGTAATGGAAGACAAACTGTTAACTACAAGTTCTGAGAACAATGCACCCATTTTGTCAAACAGTGTACTACTGAACAAAACGTAAGACACATTCATGATTGTCATATACAGTACCCCTCGGTCGTCTCGTAACAATTTCACTTAAATGTTACTGCGAAGATGTTATGTGGGATTTTTCGCGTAAATATAAGAAAGGCAGGCAAATAGAATATTTGATTAGACTGTATCATTCAAATGTTATGTAGTGTATTTAGCATTGTATACTTATCTCTAAATTCTGCTACTTTGCAGGTAAGCACGAGATTTGCAAAGAATCTTCTGCAAGTGTTCCAAAGCGAGCAACCCACACAGTTTGGAAGTACCGCATCTGTCGTCTCCGCTTTTACTGAGGTAAGTATTTGTTTTATTACTCTTTCTCTACTATGAACTGTAGTACTCTTTTCACTTTGACTAACCGCTAATCTGGTGTGGCTTCTTATTTTCAGTTCAGTCGCAAAGTTCACCCACAGTATCAGAAATATTGTCTGAATTACTCTAAAGCTCTTAGTTATTTGGACTCACTGAAGAAGGATGAAGACTTCCAGGAGTTTATGAAGGTAATATTATATTTTACTCAGCATTTTTGTTGGCCCAGGATTACATGGCAGAGAAACATCTCAAAAGAACTAAGGGAGATTAACAAGACTTGGTACGAGGGCAAAAGAATGGCTCAAAAAATTATGGACGCCCTGTGTCCCCGATGAAACAAAGCCGGAGAATTAGTGATGATGACGATGATTATTTTGTTTGTTTTTTTTAACTCTTGCTTAAGCTAAAACCTCCTCTAGCACCGGTCGTGGACGGCTTCCAACCTGGCGGTTGTAATGTTAATAAAAACTAAACTAAGTTATCACCACTTGTAAGCCGTTTCTCCCTTTTTCTGTGTTGGGTCTTTCGGAAGTTCCACTAAGTGCTTTACCTCCTCGAATTACTTTTAGTAAGCGAGCCAACTGAACGGAAGAAAATTCGAGGAAGTATGAATCATAGGTTAACTGGAAGGTTTACCAGGAAGGCAGTCGCCCTCCCTTCCTCCACTGTTTATGCTTCTGTTCTCATATTTGCTGTTGCTCTCCTATATTTTTCTAGTGGTGTGAGTCTAATGCTAGATGTAACAGACTTCAAATCACCGACCTCTTAGTGGCGCCACTACAACATCTTACCAAGTATCCACTGCTACTTAAGGTAAAACTCGGAAAAAAAAAACAATTTAGAGATTTCTATGTTAGTGGAGGCGCGGTGGCCTCGTGGTTAGTGCGTTCGACTCCGGATCGAGCGATCCGGGGTCGAGCTCTGGCCGGGGACATTGTGTCGTGTTCTTGGTGAAGACACTTTGCTCTAACAGTGCCTCTCTCCACCCAGGTGTACAAATGAGTACCGACGAATTTAATGCTGGGGGTAACCCTGTCCCAGTTTCCCATCCAAGGGGGAATAGAAATATTCCTAGTCGCTTCATGCTACAGAAACCGGGATAAGCTCCGGCCTGGTGGGCCACTTGGCTCATATGCAGACTTTACCTATGTTACTTTAACCATGAAGTAATAAATGAATCCACAAGGAACAAAACATATCAGAATACTGCCTTGAAGCACACACTATCATGAAATGTCGGTAGAACAGAGAGAAATGAAATGTTTCATCTAAAGAGATTCTACTTCAATTTCAGAACATCAGGAAACGAACTGCTGAAGGCGATGAACAGCACAGTTCTCTGTCCTCCATTATTAAGGCTGTAGAACTTTCAATACGTAAGTGAAGATGTCTTTTGATGACTGCTTTTGCGTCCTAAGAGTAAAGCTTTTAAAGAATACGAGAAATAATACATAAATACTTTGATTTTCCACAGAGGAACTGGAAGGTAAAGTCAAGTCTCGGGCAAACTACGAAAGGTTACAGGAGCTTCAAAGTAGTTTAGTTTGGCCCTCTATTACTGAGCTGGATCCAAAGACCTATGTACCCGAGGTGAGGAAGTAGATCGATGAATACTAATTGCAATCAATCAGTCAGTCAGTCAGTCAGTCAGTCAGTCAGTCAGTCAATCAATCACTCATTCACTCAATCAATCAATCAACCAATCAATCAATCAATCAATCATTGAATTAGTCAGTCAGTCAGTCTGAAAGATTGGAACCCTTCACTCGTTTGTCCTCCAATTCGATCAATTTAAATTTCAGCTTTACTGAAGTCCTTGTCTTTTTTGTTTCTGTAGTTCCTGAGAGGTATATTAACCAAACAGCCATGCGAGAGTCTATTAGCAAGTCCTAAGAGACAACTGCTGTATGAGGGACCACTAACTTTGCTGGGTAAGCCATTATTCGTTTGCGTGCAGTGCATTTTGGGAACTCCTCGCAGCATGTAAGGAAGACATTTTAACAAAGAATCTACTGACCTAAACAGTCAACCGAGTGCTAGAAGGTTCTTTTTACCTCAATGATTTTCAGTTCAATAAATTTCTATGCAGTGACACACAACTGATCTGCAATAATTGCTTTAATTTTCAGAAAATGCTAAAGTCGATGTGTATGCCTTTCTATTTGATGATATGCTTCTTCTTACAAAATTCCGAAAACTGCCGCCAAAGATGAACAAGGTAGGAATTCGGACGAAATGTAATAAACTGATATAAATTAATCCAAGTTACACGCGGGTCCCTACAACTTTCAATATATCACACAAAAACAAAAAAAGAGCACTCTATTTCAGACTATTTAACTGTTTCAGTAGGCTGATGGCTGATTGGTCCTTATTAGAAATAGTAAGGGATTATGGAGGCTAATCATTAAAGAAGTATTTTAGCATGAAAATGATTGAACGTTATAGCTTTTAGATCGACATTTCAATAAACAGCAGTGAAAGTTTCATATTGATAGAAGTGAGAAGGACAACATTTTTTTTTCCATTATCAGGGTTCAAATTTTTGTTTCTGATCTCTACATTAAATTGAATTTATTTCTATAACATTTTATTTCATGACATTTCTATAACTCGTGTAATTTGAAAGCATAATCTGCGTTTAATAACGGAATTGCCATTACTCTTTAACTGGTGTTGTTGATTATGTTGTCGCTATAAATTTATAATCAAAGCATCCTTCATTGGTACAGAAACTGAATCTTACTGGAATGACAGACAGTCCCCCGCCCACCCCTCCCGTGGTCAGACGTAGCATGTCTGGAGCCCAGTACACAGTTTATAAACAGGTATTTATATTTAACTGTGCTCATAATTTAGTCGTGAAAGAGAGAAACACTCTAACTGTTAGAGTAAGATTCAAGTCCGTAGAGCTTCCTCTGCTAAATGCTCCAGTGATTCGCCAATATGAAGAAGAACCTCTTGTTGTATTTGCAGCCAATTCCACTGGACAGATTCATCATTATTGATGCCGAAGCCACACATGCAGGTATGTTACTGAAGCGTTTAACAAGAAATAATAAAGGAATGAAGTATTGTGAAGAAAAAGAATTCGTTAAATTTCAAATTGTTAAAAACAGTTGAGTTTTGAATATGTTGAATATCATTATATGGTATTCCTGTGCGCGTGAATTTATGCGGACCTATAAACAGCAACGCCAGTTCATGCGTTACCCTGAATCAGTTTTAATCTAACTAACAATACAATGCCTTTTAAACAATCCTAATGGAATTTTTGATGTGTTTTATTTAGGAAGCACCTTAAAGAATTCGTTCATAATCATCCATTACAGTAGATTCAAACAAACTGTTGGTCTTTACACTCTACAAGCACCATCACAGAACCTCAAGGTAACGTTTTATGGTCAAGTTTTATGGTCAAAGATTCTTGTGGTTACTAAACATCCTCCCTTATAAAAGCTGAGGGCTTAATCAAGGCGTCTCGATATGCATTGTGACCAAGGAAACCCAATAGACTCTAGCTATGGAGTGTATGCACCTGCCGTCATGGCAGCCATATTGGTGTTCCAAAGCAATGAAACGGCGGCCATGTCGGTGTACCAAACCAATCCTGTGGGAGTTCAACTCTTTTCTTATGTTAACACTTATTTTTGTTCCAATAAATTTGCATGGCTGCAGTACAAGTGAGTGAATACGCTCTGTAGGATAATTCTGATTAACGACTTCAACAAGGAACGTTAAATTCTTCTCAAAAGTGCCGACTAAAACTTGGTAAATCGTTACCGAGGTTGCTAAAGTGCATTCGTCTTCTGGCTCGTTGTGGCTCATTCATCAGTTTGGAATGTGTTTATTAGAAGAGTACTGCTATAATTCTGATAATTCCTTGCCAGTATAGGAATGGTTAAACAGTAGTTGACTTTACTCCGTATTCTATCTATAACTGTTCTTTGTGTGACCCATAAAACTTTAAAGGATACTCTATACCTCAGAACAATATTTAAGAAAAAAACGGTAGCTTATAACCCAAATGAGAGGTATTGAACAGATATAAGTGGTCAATCTTCGTAATTTTTCGAAGTAATAAAGTAATTATTACAAATGATCTAGTAGTGCTAACCTATCCTTTACAGAACGTGGTCGAAAATCTTTGTATTTGGGGATAGAAACCTTTCTTACACGATGATATGTGTTAACTTACAGGAGACCTGGACAAGCACGCTAAAAGCGGCCCAGAGCAGATGGTCAGAGGCAGTCGCGCTAGAACTAGCAGCTGAGACAGAAAAGATGAGCGCTCTTCAAAATGTCAACGAAGGAGAAAGCGAACAAGACTCGGGTCCCAAATCACCAGATGAGACAGTCATGAGTCAAACGCAAATGCTCTCTTACTACAAACCAATTGAATCAAAGTGTTGACGAAATGCAAGCCATTTACAACGGATTTTCAGTGAAAATTCTGGATGCTAGCAACTTTTAATTGCGCCATTGAATTGAGCCTCGTCTGTCTACCTTAAAAGAAACGTCACTACCTTGAACAGGCAGGTCAGTGGCTCTTCATGAAGTAAAAGTTGAATGAATCTACAGATGTCAAGTCAAAAGAGCTATTCCAGCAGGCCATCAACCGAGCCATAAAGAAATCTGTTGATGCGTTGTTCTTCGTTATACCAAGTCCTGTTGAGGTGTCCATCATAAGCGAGGTGTTACGTTACGTTACGTTATGTTATACATTTGTCCTCCTTGGAACCACTTTATAACTTACAAGAAGAGCAAGATTGTGGTGATACTTTTACATAAAGACGATTCCGATTTACCCTTTTATGTGCAAAACTTAAAAGTATCCAGGATGAGAAATTTAACTTTATTATGCGCAATGTGTTAGATCACTGCAAAGGTTTTCAAGGGATGAAAGAGAAGATAATTTCGGGTGCAAAATTTTAATATTGGGAGGAAGTGAAATTGTAAATAGGGAGGTCGATAAATGCAAAAGTGCTACGGGAAAAAAAATTCTCAAGTTACAGTTCCAGCGTTTCTGTTATTAGTACAAATCAAGGAATGAAAAGTTAAGTAGACTGAATTGTCTCTTTTGCAACATAGTAAAGACTGGGTGAAAACATTAACACCCTTGTCTAGATACGAGAAAACAACTTGTTAATACCCTTTTCAATTGTTAGGCGCTTTCAATATTTATAAACTGTGTGACAGAGCGAGAAATAATCACATATATTTTAGAACTAGAAAACGCGCGCGTTTACAAACCTGATGCAAACAAGAGACTTTCAATTCAGAAGAGATCAAGTTGTAGCTTCTTGACTTATACAGACTTTCGAGTTCTCGCTGCGTTAATGACCATAAACCAGTGGGTTATGAGAATTTCATGAACGATATTCTTAAATAGAAGTACCAAACTCATCAAAGGTATAGTTATTTATTTTCATCTTTCGCGACAAAATACATTGTACAGTTTAATGACACCTGTCATATTTTAGAGGGAAGTTTGTTATTTCATAGTTTTCATGTTGTAGCACAAACAAAAAAAAGATTATGTTTGACGTGTGTTATGAAGGATAAAAGATATGAAAAAAGAGAATAAAATAACACAAATCCAATCTGTCTTCTGACACTTGGTTGATTTTCAGGTCACATTTGCGAGAAAAAATCTCATCTCTATTGTTATGAGATGAGATTTATATCGCGTGATAGTCAACTAGGGCAAAGTAACAACAAAATATATAGTGCGTAGCTTAGCCAATAGAAGAACGGTATTCGTGATAGAACTCCAGTAGATTTATACTGTATAAATCCACTAGAGTTCTATCACGAATGGCGTTCTCTGATTGGCTACGCTACTCACTATCTTTTCCATTAGTGCGCAGTGGCTTGGTGTGGTGGACAAAATTGCAACGTTACCACGTTTCTCCGAAGCTTTGAAAGAACATTTAGAAACAAATGAATAAACAAAATTCCTGAGAAGACTAAAATGAGGACATTGACGGTTTCTTGAATTAAAAAAGCTCGAAATTTTTGAAAGAAACTGATAAGCGCGCGTACACAACTGCAAATGTCAAATTGACAATTAATTCAGTCCGCGCGAATTCTCTGAAGCAGGAAGTTTAATACTAAGAACAGAATATTTGAAGGAAATTTCAGTTCGAAATCTACTAAGATAATTAGATTATTCGCTCTCGATTTCTATGAGTCGATAGTTGATTCGGCCTTCGGCCTCATCAACTATCACCTCATAGTAATCTCGAGCTCATAATCTAATCGTTAACAGTTAGTATAAATCTACTGGCGGTCTATCACAAAAGCCGCTCTCTGATTGGTTACGCGACTCACTCTCTTTTCTGTTGTAGATAGTGAGTAGCGTAGCAGCGAGCGCTTGTTAACAAAATGGCGGCCGCTTCTTTGCGTTTTCTATTTGTCTGTGAAGAAAATTAAGATAAAGATTTCAATGACTGGTAGATTTATGCTAAAACAATTAGATTATTCGCTCTCGATTTCTATGCGCGATAGAAATCTCGAGCTCATAATCTAATTGTTAAGTGAATTCTACTGGTATACTTACGCGACAATTATGATTGACTGAGTTACTCGTATATTATCAGCCATTATAGTTCACCATTGGTTTCAACTATTCACGTGACGCGATAGTGTTCATCGGCGAAGACTCTATTATCCCATAGTGCACGTCGATGAAAATGCCCGGATGGATAGTACTCGTTCGTGAAAATTGTTTTGCAAACAGGCAGGCTTATAGAAAAAAAAAACTGAAAGATTGATTGATCTACATTTAGTGGGTTTTGGTCTTTTTTCTTTTTCATATTTTGCATTTGGCTTTCACGCCTTTCATCTGAAAAGTTGAAAATAATATGATTTTTAAAATGGCTCGGGGAAAAAAATTTAGTGGTGAACAATAAATACAATAGTGTTTATGTCTCGGAACTATCGGTCTGATAATTGCTTGTTGGAAATTTGATGTTCTTCAAACTAGCATATTTGCTCTCGAAGCTTCGCTTACCTGGCAAATATTTGTTTTAAGAACGTCAGATTTCCGCGGGGTACTGACCATCAGCCGATAGTTATCTCAAGCTGGAGCGGTCGTGAAACCACTCAGCCAATCTTAAACCTAGCCTGTGTGCGTGTACATCCGCCCCTTCCCCTCAAAAAAATCGAAGAAAGGGGGCGGATATACACAGGCCATCTCAAACCGTGGTAAAACCAAAACCAATGTAATTGCCCGATTACTTTCGACACTCGTTTTTGAAAACCGCCCTATAAGCCCGAGCGCCCTCCGGTCAACTGTCACGCATAGAAATCGAGAGCGAATAATCTATAAATCTATTAGTCGTTCAATACTGCATCTATATAAAAAACGCAAAGACGCGGTTGCTAGTTTGTTAACAAGCGCACTCTGCTAGGCTACTCACCATCTAGAACAGCGTAGCAAATAACGGAAAAGAATTCGTTATAAAACGCTAGTAACTGTGTACTTTTTGTTAAATAGAAATGTATACTTTGACTTGGTCGTTCGTGGTTTCAGAATAATTTACGTCGCTAAGGAGTTTACCAGATACTTTTATATTGACTCATAGCGTAAGGCTGGGTTTCGTTAGAGGATAAGCACAAGCAACATACACAGAAGTAATAACATGTTAGCGCCTTCTGTTAAGAAAATTTCCCAACAAAAGCGCTTTGAACAGTCCCTTAGTGTGTTTCGTATGTTGCTAGTACTTATGATCATCGCCAGAGAAAACCAGCGTTTTGAGGACTACAGCTACAAGCAAAATTTTTATTAATCACATTTTGGCGAAAAAAGTTTTGAATCTGACAGAGTGACAATAATAATCATAGCTGTGTTTTATTTTTCATTTTTGTGAAATAATCTCACCTCTGCTATTGTCCTGAAAACTCACACCTCATCTTTGTGTCGGTCATGTAAATAGCTTACAATATGACCAGTTTTACACTAAAGTCAATAATTTTTTTTGGACGAACTTGTGCAAGTTTTTTTCTGGTGCGTTTGGTAACGCTATAAAGACGGGTATAATTGTTAATTATTCCACGAGCGCGCGTTGGACCATCTCATATCCAACAAGCGAGACTGGAATAATTGTTTTATTAAAAAAGCCCCCGAAATGTAGAAAACAAAAATAACAATAAAAACGCCCCAAAAAATCACACGTACGCTTACCATATTTGTAGAGCATGGTATAATGGCTCATAACCCAGGATAGCTAAGCCTCTTGAATTGCATTACGCCATAATCTAGTTTTTAACAAAATAAAAATATACACTTCGCAGGTCAGGTAAACTCTGTGATAAATATAACGTAAACTCAAAACTTAACTCACCTCTGAGTTTTAAACGTCTTTGTAAAGCGCGTAACAGGTATACAAGCTAGCACAAACGTGAAGCGTGACATTTCTCACTTATTTAACGGACAGAATAAATGCTTGATGATGCCATCCTGATTAAAGCAAAGACCGAACTTTATGACAGTTTTGTTCCTCGTAATTAGCAAAAACTCTCACCTCTATTATTTACTGGAAACTTACACCTCGGTCTCGACTCACGCCAATATTAACAAAATAAATCACAGAAACAAACAAATCATCTCGCGAATAATTCTCCCTTAATTTTGTTTTAACAAACTGATTGAACGCGCGAAGAAACTTCAAAGTTTGTTCGCGTGTTCAATCGATCAGTTTCTTTCTGTAATTTCTGAAGAGCGCAAGCTAAAGACTTAACACGGATCATAAAAAGCAATTGTTTCTGATCAGGACAAATTAAACTACGATCATTTTGAATAGAAAAAAGGTTCATACCGACTTCAAGCGTACAGATTAGCTTACGCAAGACTTTTTTTTTTATTATCAGATTTCGACAAGAAGCAAAGGTTTTGAAGAGACAAAATGCTTAAATTATTATGCCTTTGTTTGACTTTTCATTGTTGAAAAAATCTCACTTACTTACCTTTTGTCCTGAAACCTCACACCTCGTCTCGCGTGGGATCTCTAATAACTAAAGACATTTTGCTCCTTTGTTTGCGTGTTTAGTTAATGAGCGTGTTTATCTTTATATTTGTAAAGCCATGAGTATATAAGGAACCCGCTCAAACGTTCTTCACTTTATCACTACTCGCAACGACTGAAGGTGCACAAACGTTGATCATGAAGATTTCTTGGCTGTTATTAGTGACTCTGTTGGTTTTGGTTCATATTCCGCAAGGATACAGCAGAAGCACGTAAGTTTTATCTCATTTATACTTCAAACATTTTCGGCAAATCTCGCGCACTATATTTTCTGAGAATAGGACTGGATTCTCGTGTTGTCCACGCGCGTCGTCTAGTCCTCGTTTGTGATGAACTTCACACTGCTAACGACTTTATCACAGAGCTTTCGAATAGACGTTAGTAAGTTCGATCCAAGTCACAAATTAGTTAGGTTTATTGCTAATCTAAGTCAGTTCAAAAACACTTTGAGTCTTAACTCTCTGCAGCATTTTAGCTGTAGACATGGGAGATCAGGAGGGTAGCATGTGTTAGCAAAAACGCTCAATATTTTTGACTCAATTCTGACAAGTTAGTCTTCCGTAAGATGACTGTAAAGTTTATGTTCACCTATTACGAATTCAGTACATAGCTGACGTCTGGAAATGAATGATGGCTAGTCAGCCACGTAAATTTCCCATCCTTAGTAACATCTCAAGATATTATCGGTGACGCAAAATTTTTCAAACTCGAATGTTGTCGCGAGCTCTTCAATCCATGTAGAAAATGTGTTTGTCCTAACTTTCCAGGTCAGTGTCTTATTATATTCTCTCATTGTTGAGCGCAGTTTAATTAAATATCATGTTTATTTTGTTGCAGATCTGACGGTGGCTTGCGCAACGGCTTTCTGCGAAAAAAGGTATGAATATGTGGATGTATATGTGTTTGTTTCTAAGAAATGCGACAAGTTCATTGATGATGCACGTAAAAAAAGACTGGTGGACGCAAATCATTTATTGCAGTTTATGCTATCGATAGTTGTTACAATACCTACAGTTTCGAAAAGAACGGTGTTTCGTAAGCTGTCCTGGGGATTTTTTTTTCTTGCCATTCGGTTATTGGTCCATTTCAAAATGTCTGTCTTCTTGGGCTTATCCATGTGAGGTGCTGGGAGGAGATAGATTGTTTAAGATACCATATGTCAGTTGTAATAATTCAGTGCTCGCAATTGTTTCCACTACTGTATCTCGCGTTATGTCCTATTCACAAACTGGTATGACAAGAGGAAAATGAAAACAAACCACGAGCCAGTATACTCTAAGTGATTGATGGTTTATGTCCTAAATTTGTGACGACGAGAATAGAAACGTACGCGTAGCTTTTATTGGGGAAAAGCAAAACAGAATTGAAACGATCTGATATTCGACCGTTTCACTTGGTAACTTGCGCTTTACATCTAGCTTTATTGTAAGAAAAAAGTTAAGCTTGTTTTGATGAATTTGATGTAAGACTACACTTTGGGATTTTTACATATTTGATCATGAGTTGTCAATGCCACAGGTTTTGACCCCAAATTGTAAAACTAGCAAGACTTTTCCAAAACTCTTTCCTTGTCGTAGAAAATATCTGTTTACTCTTATTCAGCAATGTTAGTAATATCTTCAACCTGATATTCTAGGCACATTATTTTCTTATCTGATTTAGGGTACTTAGTCACAAATGCAGCAAGTTTTTGATCAAAATGGCAGCAAAATCCCTTTGATTGTCCTCTTTAATATTATCTGATTATTGTGCTCCGCTTTGGTTTGAATTATTTAGTGGGAATCTTCGTTCTTGCATTCAACCGTACATTACCTCTTGCAACGTGAAACTGAACGAAACTTGAATTAGAATCTTGAATTAGAATCACCCCGGTGTTTGAGCTAAAATTTTAAGCGTTTCATTTATTTGTTTTCTTCATTCATTTCCATTTCTTTTTCCCCAGAATTATGAATTATTACTGCGCATTGTTAGAGAGGGAGGCCATCGTGGATTGACGGAGTGTCGGCAACAGTTTAAAAACGAGATCTGGAACTGTTCATTGGGTGACAAGACTGTTCACAAACAGTTACCCATCTTTGTGAAGACGACTTTGACTCACGGTAAGTTGGATTTGAAACTCTTTGATTAAGTGCTTATTAACTGATATCCCAAATGGGGGTAAATATTCTAGCCGTTATTTGAAGTTACGCTTTGTTCCAGTTTGATTAATTAAAAGAAAAATCGTTAGGCACTTTATAGACGTAAAGAGAAACAGGACTTGTTTGCTGCGAATTCAAAATGTTTTGCCATGTAGACTTTCCTAAGAAATTTGTCAATGTGCTGTGTTGCTGGGCAAGTGAAACTTCAACCACAAGTGGCCCAAGTTCGGAAATGAGCGGTTACATTCTTAAGCCTAAAAATACGTCTTCGAAGGAGTATGAATAAGAACAACCCTACTTGATTTTCCCATACAGATCATTATATTTCGACTGTTGTGTAACATAAGTCCTTTTATACGTTTCCGAGTTTGGACCGCCTGTACTTCAACTGCAGTTTTGAACGTTATCCATTGTTTTCGTCAGGGAAATATCCCTTTTCACGGTTTGTAACGCCATCTTGTTTCGGGGGCAAACACAGCAAAAATTACAGTGAATGTACGGGGAGAAAAGCGAATCTAATGTCTATCAACTCACGGAAAAATTGAGCTCTGAAGTGTTTTTAAAACATTTTAAAAACTTTTTCCATACGTTTGCTGCGATTTTTGCTGTATTTGCCGCCCCCATCCAAGCAAGATGGCATCAAAAACGGTGAAAACGTCTATTAATTCTCTCAGTATTCATGGCATGCTTGTGGAAACACTTGTAATTAGTCCACCCGAAGTTTAATTAATCTGAAACGAAATACCTGAGATAATTCTAGCCACGAGTCTAATGATGTATCCTCAATTCATTTCAGCCACTCGAGAAACAGCTTTCCTTCACGCTATCAGCTCAGCCGCCATTACACACGAGTTCACTCACCAGTGCAGCCAGAACAGAGTACCCGGATGTAAGTGCGGCAAGACAAGAAAACAACCAAAAACAAACAGCGGATGGCAATGGGGAAGCTGCAGCGATGACATCAAGTTTGGAGAGAAGGAGACGAGACGCTTTATTGACAAACTGGAGAAAGGAAACGACGGTCGTACAGCATTTAACCTGCATAATAACGAAGTAGGAAGAAAGGTAAAGCTGATCTGGAGTTTATTAAGCTAAGTCAGTTAAGATGGCCGAACACAGTTTTCGCGCGCGCACAAGGATTGCAAAAACAAACATGCCGTCAACAGAGCGATCATTTTATTTACTCAACAACCGCACTATCTGCGCTATTTTTCTCTATTATTGAACGCAGTGTATTGATGGCTTTAGTATTTTATTACAAAGATATGTTAGAAAAGGTAACGACGCAAAGAACTCAGCAATTCTCAGCTATTTCTTTGTTACCGAAAGAACCCAGTTAAATGCAGCGCATGCGCAGTTGCTCGAAAACTTGAGACCGATTGCTTTTGCAGAAACATGCCGATTTCTAACGATCCAGTCGTTAGAATTTCCAGAAATTTGGCAAAAAAATAGTTCAGAAACCACGTGAATGATTTATCGCAAAAAATCTGAATTTTGACATAGGGAATTTTTAATAATACAGAACATGCAGTGAAAACAATTTACGGCGAATTACGAAAATCGCCTATGTCAAAATTTTATTAGAACAGTGTTGACAGAAGGGATTTAATGTCAATTCGTAGTGGGCAAATGATGAAAAAAATTTAACGACTGGATTTTTTTTAAATAAAGAAAAACCAGTTTTTAAGCCTTGTTTTTAACCAGCCCCGTTGCCATGGAAGCAGCACACACCTTAGCCAAAATGCGAGAATAAACCCTTGACTCTTGCAAAAAACGGGCGCCAAAGCATAAATAGCTTAAAAGTAATGGTGAATTAGGCATAGGCTCTTGAAAACTGTGTTCGGCCACCTTAATGAATTAGTTTTCCGTTCATTAGAAGAAAAAAAAAGGAGTCACTCAGCACAACAAAACTGTCACTTGTCTGTGTTGCGCAAAGTCGATCCGCGTCACAAGATGGATTGTAATTTGTGTTTGGCTTAAAAAACACCCTTGAGACTTTTAAACTTAAAGGAAATCAATTTTGGTTTGGTCTAAAGATGATTTAGACTTACAAGAGAATTTCGTGTCTGAGGCTGGAATCTTTAGCTAGTTATTGTTTTTGTTTTTGGGCGGGAGTTGGGGTGGGGACAAATGTCAGAGTTTTTCTTTGTGTGTGACCTAAAGCGAAGGCTTGATGTAATGCCAGGTCCTAGATAACTATGCGTTCTTGCAGCAAAAACAAGATAAAAACTGAAACAAAACCAAAATAACAACTGTCCAGGGCACTTTTCATATCGCCCATATTAACAGCGTCTTTTGACTACCATCTCTCATGGCCTGTTGTCATTTTTATCAATTGATAACAGGTTGTTCGAGCAAGCCTCAGGAAAGTATGCAAGTGTCATGGCGTCACCGGAGGTTGCAATTTGAAAACCTGCTGGAAGCAACTGGCCCCCTTTAACGTGATTGGATCAGAACTAAAACGGAAATACAGCTCAGCTGTCCGTGTATCATTCCTGAACAACAAGCTTCACAAACGAGACAACAAACGAGACAGACTGGTGACTAAAAAAGAAAAGAAGCTGGTCTATCTCGACTCTTCCCCAGACTACTGTGTACGGAACGCGACCGCCGGCTCGCCTGGAATGCTGGGAAGGACATGCCAAGGTGAAAATTCATCCTCTGAAGAATGCAGGTCTCTTTGTAACTCTTGTAATCTGCGACACCGAACAGTAGAACATAAGAAGCAAGTCAAGTGTAGATGTAAGTTCGTGTGGTGCTGTACTGTTAAGTGTAAGGTTTGCACCGTGAAGTTTTCGCTCACAACTTGTGTGTAATATAGGTTAGGATAAAAACCGTTTCACTTATCACTTCTATAGTTCATTAAGTTACAGTTTGATTCAAGCTCCTTTCAGAATCTTGGGCGAAATATTAATGCTATTTTTTAGACTCGTTTTTACACGGTTAAAGGTTTTTGTGGATAGTTCTTCAGTAAGACAAAGTAGCTTTGAAATTGGATGTATTGTGTGACCTAGTCACTAAGCGGTAATTTTAACAAGTTTTATCATTGATGTACTAAGTTATTTTCGCGATAATAAAACATGTAAGGTGGTCTATTTGTTTTTTCTTTTTATGTGCGGTGGGGAATATTTCGGGTTTACCTGTTAGTTTGCCCTCAATTTACCCCAACCAAGGCCCAGACCTTCCCCACTATTAAATTCAAGCCGGGAATTCAAGGAAGCATGTGAACTGGGTTCAAAATCAAACTATCCTTTTGGAGAGACGAACAAAAGACGTTTCCCGAAAGAACAGAGTAGTGAAAATTCATACTTATCTTTTTCTGGTTATGCATACAGTGTTTGAAGGCGTCTCCATCTCGCCACAATTCGTTTATGTTCGAAGCTAATTTTAATTGATGTAACCGTACTTTCCATCGATTTGTAGAGGTTGTCTCCGTGGCGCAATCGGTTAGCGCGTTCGGCTGTTAACCGAAAGGTTGGTGGTTCAAGCCCACCCGGGGACGACTTTTTTTTCTGCACAAAAGTGTGATTCAATACAGATATGAAGTGCTTTAAATCAAAATATTTTGAATTTCAATAATTATTTTA
>Ga0126339_10000136_pt1 | contig 30579 bp, 15 predicted proteins | sample OrbTmetagenome_2_FD_92532 | JGI IMG/M metagenome (GOLD analysis project Ga0126339, IMG submission 92532) | Coral microbial communities from Petempiche,Puerto Morelos, Mexico - Orbicella T R C metagenome | ecosystem: Host-associated > Invertebrates > Cnidaria > Coral | place: Petempiche,Puerto...
AAGGTGAGATTATTGTCTGATCGTACCTGAGATGTGAACTAATTTCAGAAGAAGCGATGAAAATACTACATACTTTCTGTTCCGCCGTCTGACAGCTGAGAGTCGTCCATAAATGCCTGCTTGCCTAGAACTTCAGACGAAAGAGGCAGGACACAAAGTGTTTTGATGATATCATTTATTTTCACTTAATGCTTTTCATGCTGCTGGATCAGTCGATAAGTGTAATGACTTGGGTATGTCCTTACCCTTGGGCATGCTCAAGACTGCCCTCAGAAAGAACACTACCTAAAAGAAGGAAGCAAGGGCGGCCCAGAACCACTTGGAGACGGACTGTGATAGCCGAGCTGGAAGAGATGGGCTTAACATGGGGCGAGGCATAACATGCTGCAAAGGACTCTCCCGTTGGAAACAGATCGTTGACGTCTTACGTCCCTCCCGGGATGAAGAGGACTAACTGTGTAAGTGTAAAATAACTGCTGTTGTAGCCCAGTCCCCCGGCAAAAGACGGCCTCTCTCGCCGGGGACTAGGCCGAGGGCGGGGATGACTGACAGCAGTCAGGCTACTTATGTTGCGTCACTTAAAGGCCCCGTCCAAATTACACCCAAGAAATTTGAAACGACGTTTCCCTCTGAAAAAGCATCAAATGTTTTCCGTCCACACTACGCCGGAAGAATATAAAAACACATATATATTAACTTTTAGCCTTTTATAAACATCCAAAAAACAACTATTATCACAACAATTACCGGTAACTTTGGATTTATGTTTTAGGAAAACTCCTGTAGGGAAATTACATGATCATCGTCAGCTCATTGTTTTCGGAAAGCTCTGTTTTCAAAATATTTTCCGTCCACGATAAAACTCAAGGCCAGCATTTTCAAATTTCTCCGGTTTGAAGAGCATTTTCGAAAGGCTCCGTTTTCGCGAGGAATAAGTGCGAACGGATCGACTACTGACCGTAGAATTAAAGCTGCGGTTCAAATTTCTCCGGCGTAGTATGGGCGGGGCCTAAATAAGAGAAGGAAAAAATGCCTCTTGACTTGATATAAACCGAGCGCAAATAATAGACCAATTTCGATATATTAAAATTCAGTCTAAAACAATAGACCTCAGCAAGAGGCTCTGGGGAATAAACTCCACAAGTTCTGTAGTTATTCCTCAGAGCCTCGTACTGAGGTCTATTGTTTTTGGCTGAATTTCAACATATCGAAATTGGTCTATTTCCCATCTATCGACAATGTGTTTGTTATGTGCCATAAATATTCAATGCCGAAAAATATTCGACTGCTATGAAACGTTCTTACCCGCCAATGAATTAGCGACCACAAATGTGACACAGAAGGCAATTACTAACGTCTTCATTTTTAGGATTAATCTGCGAAATGAAAAAACAATGTTCATTTTATGCAGCTGGAAAATAGAAGCCACATTTTAACGAATAAATAAAAGAAATGTTCCATACGGTTTGAGTGAATTCAATATCATTATAGGTGCTCCTCCGTGTATTTTGCGCTCACGCGCTATCAAATTTCGACTAACTTCTTACAAATAAGTCGTAATTATGCAATTTTCAATTTAGAACCCTACTTCCAATAAATGTACCCTATCAAATGTGCGTGTGTGTGTTTTTTAATTTGCTCCGCCTTTTTTCGACCTCTCCCCATCATTGTTACAGTAAAGGATACTTCAGGCTTGTTGAGGAAACAAGTTCGTGCATGAATCTTGCCGTTGACCAAGCGCAAAAACAAAAAGGTAATTCAAAGCTTAGCGGCTTTAGATGTTTGTTTCATCAAGGCTCTTTCTTGCTCCTAAAGTGAATCATTGCTGTAAATGAGCAAGCATCAAGGTACAAGTTTGTATCAAGCGACATCTGAAAATTTCTTTCATGTTTTTCAAGGGCAAACTAGCTCCTTTTTCAACGCGTTTGCCAATTTTTGGTCAGTGTGTTAATGTCCCTACTGTAATTAGTTAACTAACGATTTTCTTCTCAACTTTTAGGGAAAATATTTTTTCCCTAAACTGTGGGATCTTTTTGCAGCTTCATTAACTTTTCAATGTTTGTTACGGTATCTTCATCTGCCAAACGAAGATTTTTATGGGGGATGTTTTTCTTACAACTAAATCGAACACATCGAATCTAAAGCTTAAGTCAGGCCAACATGCCAAAATACCCGAGATACTGCGCTTGCACTGTACTCAATGTTTACAGCCACAGGGAAAAAGGAGTGGTGTTAATTTGAACAAGACAACCACGTTTTGACCTTGCCATCAGGATCAGCAATAATTGGCTTTGCTTAATTATCTTTCTACTAAGCAGCTTCATTTTAGCAACCCTTTTTAACTTCGACTTGAATGACGTTAACAGTTACTGGTTACCAACTTTGTTTTCATCTGATCTAAGAATACCAATGAAGCTTTGATAACTAACTTATGACCTTGATAACATATTTATAACCTTGTTAACAAACTTTGATAAATGCATGGGTTATATTCTCTATACTGACTCTTCCCCTTTTCAGCCTAGCCTGCTCAGATCTTTAAGTGGGTCATAAGAAGATGAGAAGATGACCGGCTTAGCCCTCTTACCTTGCCTTGCTCTGCTTTGATCAGTGTGTGCTGAGTACTGTGGTGAAATTAAAAGCAGCCTTTTATTCAAATTTTCAGACTGTCTTAATGCGCCTCGAGGCTGTTCAAGTTTAATTAAGAATATTGCCTTTCCCCGTTGCCTAAAAAAAAAGCCTTGTGTCTTTTATGAAAGTTAAATAGAAGCAGATTAGCGGCAGGAAATCAGAAGTGTGTTGAGATCCTTCCTTAATGGAAACTGATATTACATTGCCGAAAAGCCGATCAAATTAACGAGGGTGTAATTCAATAAAATATGTGGAAATGAAAAAAGCCGGTCTGCTCTAGTAAGCAAACTCAAAAATATAACAAAGGGTATTATCCTTTTAAGTCTACGTTGCATTATACTTCAGTAAAAGCGCATTTTCGGAAGCTTTAAAGTCCCATGTTTTCTCAGAATGGGCAAAATTATTGCATTGCAAGGGTTTACAAGGGCTTAGAAAATATTAATACTCATGAAATGCGAAAGACGGTTCAACTGTGTTGAGTAATATCATGCAAACATCATTAAAATGGTTTAATAAGTCCATGAAAGATATCAAATTGTCCATAAGCAATTTAGATTGATGTTGGTTATTAGCATTACTTAGTTGAAATGAATGAGTTTATTTTTTTGGAATATCTTATTAACAATCAGTGTAAGGTTGCCATTTTACTTCTCTTACTTCAACAGGCACTGTTCTAAAAATCTTAGCGAATACACGAACTTTGACTTCATTCATTCAGTGTCAAATATTACATCCTTTATTACAACAGGCAGCTTTCTGGAAATCCTCCCTAACTTTTAATGCATTCATTCAGTGTCAAATTAGTGGTATTATTCCGTTTCCGTACCTTTTTTGCCCGGCTTTTTTGTTAAGGTCACGCAAGTTTGAGATTTTCTCCATTTTTATCGCCTATCTTATTTGTGTCCTTGACAAAATGCACGCAATATGCAATATTGTTGTCTCGTTGAAATTGAAGTGTTAAAAAGCAAATTTTACCCCTTTCATTTTGTTCAAACTGATACAAAACAAACTAAAACATATTGTTACAAAGAATCATTGATACATTGTTTGATTTCCAACGCCAAATATTTTCTAAATGTATCCAATAAGCTTTTGAAATTGAAAAACGTCTATAAAAAGTGATAATCTTTGTCAGTTTCGCGTGATTTATGGGAGCTTTGAGTCTCTAAATTAGCGCATGAAACTCAGGGGAACCTGGATCGAGAAAAAAACAAGTCGTGTTAATGGTTTACAAGCGCCTCTGACGTGTTCTACCAGTTTCGTCAAGTTGCGGCAAGGAGATTGTGAACCATATTTTGTTGACAAGTTCTTTTGTCCTTTGACCTTGTATGATTGTATGATATTGTGAGGCGAACCCTGTTGTGTTTCATTACTGTGGCGAGGAAGGAGCTGAGGGCGTATTAATATCAGACGGCGCTTTCTTTTACTCGAAAGGATCTTAAAGAACAAACTTCGGTGCAAAGCAAAGAATGCCTGAGCTTAAAAGTGGGAAGAACCTTCGATGTCCTGGTTATATGAAGGCCTTACAGGAAACATACGCGTCCTCTTTTAAAAACGTTTCTAAAATTTCGAAACCCACGTACAGAATTTTTAAAACTTTGCCAAAAGTCGAGTTTTATCCGGCTGATCAAAATTTGATAATAATAAAAATAGGGGTCACCAAGGCTAGGTTTTGAGTTAAAGCTAAAATTAAGGGTGTTTTTAGCTACCTATTGTGGCACGAAAAATGAGAACAACATGTTCACCAATGATTGGGCAGTTTTTTTTGATACCATGATTGTGTCGACAACTGATAAAGAGTGGTTAAGATGACTCATCACTGAAATCTACGTCTTGGAAAGTGCTGGAAACTGTTGCCAGTCACTTTAACCCACGCTTTGGTAAAACAAATAACTAATCGATTTGAACATAAGTAAGACAAAAAAAAGACATTCCTTCGTTAGTGGATCTTTATTCCACATCTTCTATACTCTAATCACATCTCTAATCATTCCTGTTTCTTCGTTTTATTTTATTTTTCATGATCCACGTTATTCTAGAACAAGGCGGCTAACGCCTGCAAAGTAAACAAACGGGGACATGAGTATGACAAATTCTGAATGCATTTAAAGTAAGTTAATTAGATGTTATTATACAGGAAAGGTAAATTGTACCCCGGGGGAACTCCCATATAGAAAGGACGGAGGGGGGGGGGGGGGGGGTACTCGTCGGAAATTTTGAAAGAACCCCTAAGAAAAGATCCTGCTCTGTGAGTGTCCTTTGAAGTATATTTTTCACCCCTAAGAGGTACCAATTCTAAAACAACACATTATCTCCTGTCATACTTTTTTTTTGTCCCAATACCCTAAAAGGTACTGCAAAAGCTCCCGCTTTGGGCCTTTTGAGGCTGAGCACCCTGAGAGGTACAAATCCCCTTTTTTTTAACCCCTTAAGGGTGCGATGAGCACCCCCGTCGTTTTTATATGAAATATCTCCCGGGAAATTGTGCTCCAGTCTCTCAGTCGGAGGAATCATTGGTCTTATATATAAGATTTTGGTGATAAACTTTGTTTATCACTAGTCTCCTGGGATGGGATGCTAGTCCATTGCATTGCAGGGCTGTTACATGTTGATCTAACAACTTAAGGGCAATCTCTTTATAAACCTGGGTGGGGGGAGACGCTGCACTGTGAGAATAAAATGTCTGCCCAAGAACACAACTCAATGATCCAGGGGCAGCGCGTTTACTTAGAGAAAATATCTTAAAACTTTTTTTCGATTTACTCTTAGCTCCTATTAACCGAGCAGGAGGTCTGTATGGAAGAATCTTGGCCGAGGTCGTGAGTACAGACTGAACGCAGTGAGGTCTGTACACAAAACCAAGTTCAAGATTCTCCCATACAGACCGAGTAAGCTCGGTTAATAAGATGTTTATTATATGGCAAACAAAAAAAAATTCATTCGTTTAATGTAACTAGTTTGTACTAGATGACATATTGCTTGCGAACGGCGATGAGCTGAACTTAAATCTTAAAAGTTTGCTCCTCTTGTTTACTTTTTTTCTCATCAGTCTTTTTGGCACTTCTACTGATATTTTTTAGAAGAAAATAGTCAAAATTTTTTTTTAGTTTGCAACTTTTTTCACCGAAAAATGTAACCGGTCTAGATGCCGGTCAAGATGAGAAAATCTAGCCCACGGCAGGAGCCATTATGGCTTCTGCCCGTAGTCATTATCAATTTCGTAAATTCTGTAGTTCCCAGTCCTTGTTAGACACAGCCATATAATAAAATCATATATATATAGGAGACTCCAGTACGCGGAACTGTAATAGAAGATCGGTACGTACCCCAGCTTTTCCTGGGATCACACTTACCTGCCCTGCAGTGAGTAAACCACGTTATCCACTACTTTTTCAAATATTGATTGTGCTTTGGGCGAAAAAAGGAGAAATCACAATCATATAAAAACCCACATTCAAACCTTTTCTAGTGTATTTCACTGATTACCATCAGAATAATCATGAGTCTACATGGAAATTATTTTCGACGTAGATTATTAAAACAGGTATTTTATCCAGCAACTACACAATACAGGGCCACTCTTGAAGGTGTATATATTTAGTGGGTCGTTTGGCTCGTTTGGCTCGTTTGGCTCGGCAGTGGATGAAAGAACGAGGAATAATCTATTATGCGTTAAGTCTAAGGTGTATACATTAAGTGGCTCGTTTGGCTCGGCAGTTGATTAAAGAACGAGGAATAATCTATATATGCGTTAAGTCCTAGGTCAATATATTGAGTGGCTCGTCTGGCTCGTTTGGCTCAGCAGTGGATGACAGGGGACCAAAAGGTTCCTAGTTAAACGCTGCATTGTGAACACGGCGGCCACCTGATAAGAATAGATTTCCACTTACTTATGTTGTTTGCTGCTGATTCCGGGAATCCCGATTCCGGGCCCGCTGATTCCGGGGCTACTGATTCCGGGGCTGGGGCCGGAGTAGGGGCCGGAGTGGGGACTTCTGTTTCCGGGACTACCGGTTCCGGGGTTTCCAATTCCGGGACTACTGATTCCGGGGCCGGGGCCGTAGTCGGGGCCGTAGTCGTGACTGCTGATTCCGGGACTACCGGTTCCGGGGTTTCCAATTCCGGGACTACTGATTCCGGGGCCGGGGCCGTAGTCGGGGCCGTGGTCGATTCCGATTCTGGGACTGCTGGTTCCGGTACTGACAATTTCAGGGCTGCTGTTTCCGAGGTTGATTCTGTCGTTTTAGCAGGTTTAGCAGGTCTTTTTTTTCCTGTGAGGGGAAATTAAGACAAAGAACCAAGATAAAGTAAAAGAATGATAAGAGTTACTCTGCATTACATAAGAGAGTAATACAAATAATCTATATTTATTACATTACCTAAGTTTGAATCACGGCTTGTCTTGTTTACTTAATGTGCCGGTATTTACGGCTCTTAATGCGGGCTATCTTACAGGGTGTTTTCTAAATAACTATCTTATAATTTTGCTAGTAGGTTGTAAATGTTCTTAAGTTTTATTATTGTATTTTAGGCTTTTAATCTGTATAACGTTTAGATACAGGGCCCCTTTAGAGGCCAGCCTTAGAGCTGAACGGGCTACCCTATTTAAAAGTTTACGTATTCATTATTCTGCGAATAAACCTGGATTTGAATTACCTTCAAACCTCTTACTGGTAGAACGTCCGAAGATGTATTTTTTTTTGTCTGGAAGCGAACATTTCGAGATCTTTGCGGCGACTTTTCAGCGGCGTTATCAAAATTCTTGGCACTGTTTTCGAGAAAACGTTTTGCCGTTTATTTCAAGAGTGGGCGAACAAGATTCCCATATGAAATAAATAAATCTTGATTTCTTATAGAGTCTGTGTCAACACAAAGTACTTTTCTGTGGTGTGAAAATCACCTGTAACTGGAAAGAAACATGGAAAGAACACTGCTGAGGTAATAACGAAGCAAAAAGGACCAGAAATGAATAACGAGCTACAAACTTGGGCCCCGTGCGGGGAAATTTGAAAACGCAACAATCATCGGTCATTTTGGATTTGTGTTTGAGGAAACTCGCCCAGGGAAATCACATGATTATCGTGTCGTCACTCTTCTCGAAAAGCTCCGTTTTCAAAATGTTTTCCGTCCACACGGAAACGCAAAGCCGACGTTTTCAAATTCCTCCAGTTTGAAGAGCGTTTTCGAAAAGCTCCGTTTTCGTGACGGATTGGTGTGGACGGGAGGCCTAACCGTAGAAACAAGGCTACGTTTTCAAATTTTTCGGCGTAGTGGACGGGACCTCGATGATATCAAAGTATGTAGTTTACCCCTGGACTTTTTTGAGAATCCAAGTCTCCATGCTTCTACCGCTGTTGAAAAGAAAAAGAGTATTGTTTTAATTCATGTTTAATTAAGACTAGTCATTATTCCACGAGCACGGGTTGGATATTAGACGATAGAAAGTCAAGGAGGCTGCGAACATCTTATCTTCCACAAGCGTCAGCGGAAGCATAAACTGTTCAAATGTCTAAACAAGTTTTCATCTTCTGCGTCAAGGCCCGAATGGACCGAATGCATGCAAGATTGACATGCATGCATTAACATCCGAAACAATTGTTTTAACGTTCAAATTGGGCCAGTTTATAAACATCACGAGTACCTACGGTAATAAGGTTGTTAGTTTGACCTTGTTACTTACTGACCTGCCAGAGCAATAAGAAATACCACAGCCAAAGTAGTTAAGACTGTCAGGCGCATTGTATATCTATATAGAGTGAAAATAAATAAAACAAAGGAATGAGAACATGCGTATTAATTGCATAAACCTTTCCTTATTGTTTAATCACTCCGTAATTATGAGTCATGTTCAATTACACTGAGAAAGGTTGGCTAGTTTGAGACAACTTTCTCAGATCGTCACTTTGTTAATCAAATAAACAATAGCAGTTCGTGGACTTGAACAAGAACTTCACACGTAAGTACCGCGAAAAAAAAGTTTACATGTTATCGTTTTCTTTCTAATGCTTACGTAAAGGCTGAATAATTTAATGTACATATTAGTAAACTTGATTTGAAATTAAGGACATTGAGCTTTCCCTAGGTGCTCAAGATCTGAGTATAGTATGGTTTTTCTCGGTCGATATTTAAGTCGTGATCAACGATTGAACCTCAAATCAAAGCATTCTTTAACCGTGTTGTTTTAATTACACTTCCAATCAGAGAAGACTTGGATATGTTTCTGTGGTTTTGGCGAACCTATTTTCAAAACTCCAGAACTTTGTGAAGAGATTCTAAACGTATAATCAGTTCCTGAAACACTCCAAATCTATTTTCGTGAGTTTACAAGATTACAAAGTCTACAAAGATTTCAAAAACCGTAGCTGACTAAATCATCCACTGATAAAACTTATTTCTAGACCTGTCTTCTTGGATACGTTTTCAATTTGAAGCTCAAAAAGATGAACTTTTAAATTATAGCGGAAGAAATATGTTTCACCTACCGTTACAAGCCCTTCGGTTCAAGTTAGTATCTGGTGAAAACAGTGAAAGTAATAGCAGCAAATAGAACAGTACAGGTACGGAGATGAAATATTTATTTCCGTCAAGACCCCACGTTACAATTTCAATACCCTTACAAATTTTATTATCATTACACAGGTAAGAAAGAAAACCATATGACAAAGTACCCATGGTTAGGGACTTTTAAAAAGTCCCTTCATTATTCACAGCGTGACCAGAAATATCATTTTAATTGGGAAAACTGTTCAATAACGGTATTCATATTTACTGTATGAGTTACACCACAATTGCAAAGTAGGCAAGTATTGCCCACTCAGGATATATCCAAATTGCCATGAAACATTAGTAAGAATGGCTTCTTGAAAAAAATCCAGTTGAAATCTGATTTTAAATCCGTGATTTCGCAGGCCAGAAAACAAATGTAATTTAATCGTTGTCGCTATGGGCCGAGCTTTTGTGTGAATCACCTCCAGTAAAACAAAGTTTTGCCCAGGGAAAGTATCACAATAGACACTGTTTACATTCAAATTATAATATCACGTGCAGAGCATGTTATATCGGAGGTATAATTGATCATTTTGATATTTTACAGATTATTGTTTTTTTTTTAGCTCCAAACGCACAGGGTGCAATGAAAAGGCTATTTAATCAAATTAATTAAATTTCTCCGACAATTAAGGGAGTGGAGCCAGTTATGGTGTAGTCTAGGTAAATGATTCTTTTTTCAGAAAAAACCTATGCAAGTTTAATTTATAATACTTTAACCCCACAGGTCGGTTTGTCTTTGCAATTTCAGTTCTAGCAGAAGGTTAAATTTACATAATACCTTGGAATTTTCAAACAGCACAATATCGTTCTTTTCGTCTCCGTAACAATGAAAATCGAGAACAGTTTACATGTTACAAGGATAAAGAACTTTTCTCATATATCATGGACTTTATATTTGAAATTACTTGGCATTTACTTTCTGTTATCATGAAGCTCCCTAGAACCTCTAATTTCATTGGATCTTGTCAGCACGAAACTCTGTTGTTTTTGGGCTAGGGTCCCTTGTTACCATTGTTTGTATATCATTTTCTCAGCCATTCCTGTGAGACGTTCCGAAGAGCTTCGTGGCGGCCCTTACTTTTGACGACTAAATGCAATTCTCTTTGATTTGCTCTAACGTAAAAATGCTCATAGGTTTGTTACAGAAGAAGTTGTCTTTATGACTCTAATACTGTTTGAATCCTTGCACTTTTATATTGAAAATTCGTTGCCTTGGGCTGTGTTCCTCGTCCACCCACAGCCTAAGTTGATCTACCATATCAGTTTTCTGAATGTTTTAAAATAGCTAATTACATTCCTTTTTCTGACTCCTTTCTCGAGAAGACAAAGCATTACTTTCAAGCAGCTGATACTCCATGTAGATTTGTCGAAAAGATTCCTGCCTTGTTGCAAAAGTCTAAAGAAGAAAACCTGATAAAAAGACACGCCGCGCTTGCATGGATCGCGGAGCAAGCAAGAAACCTTCCCGCGCGACAAGCCTCACTTCCCGCGCAACAGACCTCACTTCCCGCGCGACAAGCCTCACTTCCCGCGCGACAGGCCTCATTTCTCACGCGACAAGCCTCACTTCTGTCTCGACAAGCCTCACTTCCCGCGCGACCTTCTCGTTCCATGAGCGCGCATACATAGCGCATTTGCTTTAAATGAATGACGAAATTATTCTGTATAGTTGTTTCAAGTGGTTCATTAGTTCTGTTGTTCACAGGACACTTAGTGTACAGCTTTAAGCGCATGAAGTTTCACTCCAAGAGAAGAAGTCCATCATCAATAGAGAAAACACTTCGGGCTACCTTGCATTTTTTATTTTCATTTAACAGGAATACATCCGTCATCAATTATAAAGCTAATCAAGAGAAACAGGTAAAGTCATCATGTCCGCGTGTCCTGATAAACTTCAGAGTATAACCTAATTAAGTGATTAATCAAATCATGACGATAACATACTTGATAATATTTGATATTTAACATAGCTACGCAGGGCTGAACGCACTAAGCTATGACTATTATTACATACTACAATGTCTGCTGTTCTAATTGTAACTGCTTTCTTCATTCTTAACAAAAACTATTGATCACGACATGTTGCCGGATTCTGGCCATCAAAGTTGCAATCTACAAAAAAATAAACCAAGCAAGCAGGTTAGCGCTTTTTTTTAATGGTGAACAGAAAAAAAAGAAATCATAACAAAATTTTTGTCCCTGCTTATCAAAGTATACAGAAAGCAACTGTATTTTTCATTGCATATTATCAGCTGCCCTGGTATTGATCAGCAAAACATTTAGTGAATGTATTTTTCGTTAACAACATGGCTAAGCTAAGAGATGGAATGGAACTCATCGTATGTATGATATTTCACAAGGAGGTGGATCTTCCCCGGGGTGGGGGACTCCCATATAAAAAGGAAGGGATGCTCGTCCAAAATTTTGAAAAGAACCCCTAAGAGGTACCACGTGGCCTGAAATTTTTTTCACCCCTCAGAGGTACCAATAAAACAACAATTGTTTTCCGTTTAATACCGTACCGCAAAAGGTTCCGTGAAAACTCCCGCTGTGGACATTATGAGGCTCAACACCCTAAGAAGTACCACACCGCTTTTTTTAACCCCTAAAAGATACGGCGAGCACCCCCTTACTTTTTATATGGGAGGCTCCCCAGGAATTTTCCCAAATCCGACAAGAATAATTCGATTTTGTAGAACAAATTCAGGGTGGTTAACAGCTGTGAGGACGGGAAAGGGGTTACGTTAACAAATTTCATGATTGGAAACACAATTTATGGATTAATTAAAAATTATCCGTCTACCATCTTCTTAGTTCCTAGGAAAGTTTAAATTCTGTTAACGAAGGAACCGCTATTTGCAGTTTTAGTTCTGTTAACGGAGGGGCCATTATCTACAGATTTAGTTGTGCTGACGGAGGGACCATTTTCTACAGTTTGTGGGAGTACCCGTGATGATGCTCCCCGATATCGTTCTTACCAGACCCCGATTTTTTCCACGCATCTCTCTCGCTTGCACGTGCATCGGCCCACATCATCCATTGGCTGGTCATAGGTTTCCATCTCGGCATCTGAAGAGCATTTGACTCTCATCTGTGCACAGAGAGAAACACAAACGATGCCACTCAACCGGCAACGACACCGTCCAGTGCACTTCTCGTTTATAAACCATTCATTTGGAACGCGGCCTCTGCACTCTGGGATGACTGTGGATGATGAAAAGAGAGAGACGCAATTCGGCTGTTTTTCAACTGCCAAGAGATAGTCTTTATACTTTCTAAATCTCCTTTGGTTTACTGCTCAAATTGTAGTTTAATCATTACTCTTCCAAAAGCCGTGCTAGAACTTCAGGAAATCAGAAAAGCGATTTTCTTCACAGGACTCAACTTGGCCAATTTGGGTCCTTCTCTATTATTCTGACCTATTCAACATGTGTTCACATTCAAATTTACCGCTTCGCCGGCTATGAATAATTAACGATATCCAGGCATTTTGCGCGATCGATCATCCAATTTCCTGTAGGAAAGTGTCTTCCTAATAAGCAGTTTCTTCGAAACACATTTTAAGATCAAAACCAGCGATATATTCAAAACGACATCGCGACCTCTTTGAGGTCATTTTTAAGTCAAAAACAGTGACTAAAAATATATATGTATCTATGGGTAAAATTTACATATTTTATCGCTTTTCTAATAGATGATATTCGTATTCCTGGAATTGGACTGGAACTAGCTTGCAGTGGAGGCTCATAGGGGAAATATCACTAAAAAGAAATCAATTCTATTTGCTTTTGAAAAGACTCCCCGCATTAGTCTCAGTTGCAAGCTAGTTCCAGCCGTCTAATACCGAGAATACAAATATGGTCTATTCTCATGTCTTTTAAGGTATGAGAATTAGAAAAGCGATAAAAATATGTAACTGTATATGCACAAAGCATTACAAAACGTGAGTGATAAAACTCTAAAATACAAAAGCTAGAAAAGGCTGTTTTTAAGTTGAAAATGCAGAGATTAAGGTAGCACAGACATTCTGACTTCAAGTAAAGGGGAACAAGAATATTAAACATAACGGGCAAGAATAACCAAATAAGAGTACAAAATGAACTGAATCATAAAATAGAACATGGAAAAAAATAAAATAAAATAAAATAAAATAAAAAAAATAAAGAAATCATGAAATGGCACATGAAAAATAGAATTCGTTTAATGCTATACTCTCATGATTTCCTTGAGTTCCTTGTTTCCTGCTGGAAGCGTTCTTGATTTTGCTTTGGAGCCGCCCCACCACTCGTGAAACGTGAGGACAATAAAGCTGGTGCTAATATAATTTACTCACCGTGATGTTCCATAGATCCCCCAAGGGGAGGCGGAGGCGGAAGGTTAGGACGTGGGTTACAAGACTTTCGCTTGCAACTACATCTGCCTAGTGGGTCAAGAATATCCGGAACCGGTTCATTGCGGGTCTCAGGGAGCTCTCCCTGGGAGCACCAAGGTACGGGGCTTGGAGGACACAAAGAAACACATCCCACGTCACCACTCCTCCCGTTACAAGTGCAGTACCCAGTACACTTCTCATTAACAAAACGCTGCCACGGATTGTAGACTGAATCCTCGTACAGACACTTCATGCCTGTCGACAAAAAGAAAACAACGATCATCGAACTTGTCAAGTTTTCTTCAAATGGCCATTTCTGCTATGTATGCACATACTCAAACTACCTACAGGAAAAACGCGCTTGTAAGAAACTCCGTTTTTGGAAGTCTGGCAAAATAGGTCCTTGTATTGTGGGGTAGCTATTGGCAATTTAGACTAAGTTAGGTTCTTAATTTCTATGAAGGAGATATAGTTGATTAACAGAGAAATAAATAAACTTGGGTTTGGCCTTCAATATATATACAGTATTTATTTACCACTGTATTATGTATTTTCTGGTGATATAAATTTGCAATCCCAATGTCACACTCCTAGGTTAAATGTTTATCATAATTTAACTGTAACCCACATATAAGAACCTGAGTGATCTTGCTTGACTAAACAAGGTCTGGTATTTTTGGGTTTAAAATGGCAAATTTCCGTCAGCATTTTCTTAAACCGCCAGGTTCTTTTCTTACACGCAGCTTTTTTACTGTATCACTCTTTTAAAAAATAGCGCTACAACAACATTTTAAAATACATAAATGATTAAGATTTGGCTAAAGTTTTCGTGATCGTGGCACGCGGCTTCCGTGACGAAGATGTTTGTCAGCCCTCAGAGCTAGAGGTAACATGAGATAAGATCACGCTATTTGCATCATTTTAGGCAGTATTCTTTGATTACGGTTTTCACATGTGTACACCTAAAAATATTTCTTTACAGATGAAATTTTTCAGAGGCTATATGACTAACAACGAGTTTTGGTATTACAGCCACGTTATGACAATCATAGATGGAAATTTAACTTTGAAGGAGTGCGATCTGTGTCGCTTGGTTAACATTTTCACTGACTGTCTATATATCCGTCACGATCTGTCATCCTTTCCGGCTTCGTAGTATCACGATAATTTTGTTCTGCATGCAACACAGTCATCTTGAATAACATGACCTAGCCGACAACAAGAGGTGCAATGAACGGTCAACTTTGGAGCGATGAAACATGAGCAAGTAGTGATGCGTAGAACTTGAAAAAAATGCTGTTTAAACACAATGTTGGGGAAGTGCAAATAGCGAACAGTTTTAGTTTAAAACAGTTCATTTTATGGCCAAACCGAAAGCGAATTTTCCTACAGAACCACTGGAGTCTTACTGGAGTGTTTGCGCGCTATATAAATCACCATAAAGACTGTAATGTATTTGATCGTTATTTAATGTTCCAATTTACTCAGAAATTAAATAGTCAAGGGGAAATATTGAGATTGCTGAAACAGATGACAAAAAAGTTCCTTTCTGAGAGAGAGGAAAATTAAGGAATGGTACAAGACAATTAGGTAATATCTTGCATTGCATTCAAACCTTACTGCACCATAAGGGCGAAACATGATATTTGGTACAATTTTCCATAACCATAAATAACGAAAAGAAATAAGAATTTCACTCACCCTCAGCGCTTTCCAGGAGAGGGTTAGGAGGTATTTTGAAGTTGGCACATGTGCATGACTGAAAAAGAACGAAAACCACAATCGAGATGAACGCTGCAGCCATATTGTCAAGTCAAAATTGTGCGACGCTTCTTCACTGCAGTTTGTATAGTGACGCGGTTTCACCGTGAACTTTTATAACCCTGGAAAACAAAAGACGCGTTGTTAGTGGGATCAGTTTATGTTGTTGAGACGCCAGTGATGATGGAACATCGATTGCTTTAGTTTATGAGCGAGACTACAGAAAGATAGTTCGCATGCACTGCGCGTCAATGCAAGGGAAGTGAAATTGCTTGGCTGGACCTGATTTATCATAGTTATAGTATCTGTAAATGAATGTCAGGTCAACGTCTTGTCTTTGCGATAAAAGCCGTCGATAAGCCCAATCATGATGATATAAACAATCATTTTCCCGCAAAGATGCGTAACAGTTTTGGTTTAAGTGTTGTTTCTCTCCAAGTTAAGCGCGTCTTCTCTGATATGATATATTTGCAAACAAAATAAACACCCTGGGGTAAATAAGAAAATCCAAATAACAACTGTCTACCTTGGCTTGATGATTCAACAAGAACCAAGTGATATCCAGAGAGAAAACACGTTAGCAGCAGGTAAATGCGCTACGGTTAGGAAAACAGCGAACAACGTTTGACGACTTTCACGTTGTGTGCGCGAATGGAAAATGGAATTTCCTGTTTCGCCCCTTTAAATTTTAAAATCGCCGTGGGCCGCAAACTGTCTAGTGGATTTCTGTGGATTTTACTGGTTCACGATGAAAAAGTGTTAATTATTTGACAGGATAGATGGCTTTGATAAACACGGAAAGCCTTATTTTAAGGGTGCGGTGTACTACGGAATCACAATCATGTGTCACAGATTTACCCACCCAGAAATGTCTGTCTGCCAGGCAGGTTCGAGAATTGAAAAGAACGGAAAAAGGCACGATATTTAAGGTTCTTTGTCAGCAGTAGAATGTCTCCGGTCTGAAGGGGTAGTCGAATGCAAATATTTTATTAGTAAAACGCGACATGTGGTAAACGACGCTCTTGAGGTGATTTGCGGTCTCATCACGTTTAGATCTTTAAAATTGATTGTGACCACGAATTACTGACCTTCCACAAATGTGTATTGTGTGTGCGATCATCTGCTCTCAACGTGAACATTAAACACACGCTTGTCCTATTTTTATCATTTAATCACTAATCCCAATTTTAGAGGTCTAATCGTTTAAGACATTTAATACTGAAAAGACTGAAAAGATTCAGCGACGCCTATGAATCTTCAGGAACAATTTGTTGATGTTTTCATTTTGGCAGCCAATTTTTTCGTCGGTGACCTTGTAACTGAATCACCTATCCACAAAGGATTTGAGATGAAAAAAAAAATACAAAAAAACAGATGAATAATATGTACCCACTTCTGGCTTCGTAGTGTTAGACATTTCAAACTGACCGATACACATACCAGTGACAGCATTATGTTATAATTATCTCCGTTTATCTCGGCCCTAAGGGGCAAATCAGAAACTGATACAGTGCAAGTTTTTGGACAAGCTTATCTATCTTTTTAAAATACAGAAAAGAGACATAAATGCTTGGAATAAGCTGGAAAACAATCTGACTGATATGTTGTTAAGGTCTTTACATGCTTACTGCATGCTAATCCCCTTTACCAAACACAAAACTTTCCTAAGAGGTGATTTTGCCTTTATTGGTTAATAAGAGTTTCTGTTGCGGAACTGAGATTTCGCAGGAAACTAAATTCAAGAAAAAGCAAGCTGTATCATCAGGCGAACGTCCACATGGGGTATACAAACACCACCGTGCTTTAGATAACTGAAAATGATCCTCGTTAAATTCCTCATTTAATTGAATTGGACCTAATATAAACAACACATTGCCTCTAGATGACAAAACCCCCACAAGTCACGAAACTGGTGCTTTTTTTATCCCAAATTTTTGGTTATTTTTCTTAGTCTTGGAGAGTACACTAGGGGGTTGCACTGCGCGCAAAAGTACTTTCAAATTACTCTAAAATGAAATGTGCAAACTGTTTTTTATACCTTTTGTTAAATTGTGCTCTACAACTGAAACAGCTGTTTCTTATTTTCTTATTTTCTAAGAGCAGTGGCTTCAAAAATATATCGTGCTCACAACAGTCACAACGCAACGATAATAATTCGGATAGGAAATAAAATTATGCCTCACAGCAGGACAATGATCCCGCTAGGCGCTGAGCAAGACTTACTTCAGAAATAGCACTAGCTAATTTAACGTTGTTTTCCTGCGTCATATTAGCCGTAAAAAATCTTGAAAATCACCCTAAAAACAGTGCTCTGTTTGCGGGTTCGATTCCCGTTCACACTAAAAAATAATTCCTGATTCGTGGCAAATGTTTGGATACCGAATTCGTTTCGCCGTTTCTGACACTGGTAGGCGAATCCGAAATGAAAACGGCCTGGTTTGGACGCGTCAATTTCTGGAGAATTTGAGGAACCAAAATCTTAAGTGATAATTTCTGTCTGCAAAATGTTAATCCAGCAATGTTTTTCACTGCAAACAAATTTGTCAAATGAATCCGGATATTTTTCCGTCTCCAGGGTAACCTTTTAGTTTGAATGTTCCTGGATTTAAATGACTGGGAATTTGAAAACCTTTTGGTGTAGACGGCTACAAATCCAATACCCTAAAGACGCAGGTTTCCGGAAATATTTCTGAATAAAAAAAAATACATATTGTTGTTTAATCGTGGTCATAGTTTGTAGTTTTCCCGTTTTCCGACCCCGAGGCGATCAGTATCAAGCCTTACTCTGACTACTCTGGCTTCGGCTTCTATCGGATCCGATCGATTGGCTCCAGTCACGTGATTGGAAATGACAGGTTACAAAAACTGGCTCAAGAAGAAAAAATTATTTTAGGGGGGGGGGGAAGGGGTGGATTGGGTGGCTAGCCATCCCTCATATGGAGAAGCAAAAATAAAATAAAAATCAATAAAGATTATAACAATGATTGCAGAAAAAAAGACAAACCCTCTGGACAGGTACCTCATTGTAATTTCTACTTTGCCGCATTACTAGTATTTCTGGTGTAGCAGTTTTCAATATTAAAATTCTCAAATTGCAACATTTGGGGGGCGTGCTCCATTGATTCTACAACCCCAATGTACCAACCACCACCCCCTTAAAAAGTCCGGTATCTGCACTTTGCTCTGGTCAGGGGCTAGCACACAAAACGTCTGCTTCACTAACTTAGTACAGCGGTTAATTTACCTTCGATAAATATAGGTAAGTACTGTCTTTTATTTGCCTGCATACGCAGCTCAATGATTTCAGTTTAGAAACTAATACTTTTGTTCATTAACTCGAAAGAAAATATAACCACTAACGAATCTCTTATTTCATGCGGAAATCTGGTTAAAAATTTATCACTGCAGTCTCATTCAAAGCTGAAATGCTGATTACAGAAATAATTGACAATGTATATGTTCCTCGAAATTCCATGAAATTATGGTCAAATAATTAACAGATTAATCAAAATGTAAATTTCGTAATATAATTTTGATACGATTTTTTTTACGAGAAAAAGCCAAAAAAAGGACCATTTTTAGCTTTCACAAGTGCAACCCAATGATTTTGTTTCGTTTGATTCCTCGACAGCAAGAGACTATAATGTAATCGTCTCTTGTCGACAGAACGAGAAGCAAGAGGAAAGGAAAAAAATCAGATCGCATTTCAGGCAGAAAGTTTCAATTTGGTCTGTTTGCATGAGAAAATTAATTATCGGTAAAACTCAAAGAAAGTGTAATTTCCAAGTACAACTGGTCAAACAAAAATCAGTAAAGATTCAACACAAGATGCCGGATAAGGAACGCAAAAAGATAATTGAAATTTACATCATTACATTTAAAGAACAGATCAGAATACATCTACAGTACAAAAGATGAAGAGAGATAAAAGTGAAAAAAGAGATTCCAAGTGTCAGTGCATAAGAACAACAACTCTAACCACCTGGATAACAGTAAAGAAAATGTACACGTTACAAGTAAGGGTATAATTACTGGTAAATCTCATTTTAAAATACATTATCTTGCTTAACTAACTTACTGGAAGCACATCCCTGTGGGTGACTGTTTTTTTCTTATTACCTCGCCGACGTCGACAAAGATTCAAGAAGAGGCTGAAAATTCACGAATCGAATTTAAATGGGACGTCGAGCTAGGGAGAATGACATGTAGGTTTGAACAGACTGCGTTTCGGCCGGGAAGACTTCTGCCTCAAACATCAGTGGCTAGTAATGACTGATTTGAAAACAAATTGAATTTTAAAAAGGAAGAAGTCGATCATTATACTTTGAATTACATCACTTGAGAGAGTTCTGTGTTCCAGCTAGATCCAGTAGACAGTAAATGTGTTATTTGAAAACTCGTTGAATTTTTTTTCTTTAAAGGTGAAATCAAACATTACCTTAGCTAGGTTCTGCTGAGGTGAACTACGATGAAATCATGTTGACAGATATTTCAAATCTAGCCTGAATAGAAAACTCCCTTCAGTGATGTCTGTCTTTGTGCTTTTAATTCGTCTGCTTTCCTGTCCTTTGTTATGTTAAGTGTTTTGACTGAATCATAGCCTCCACTTTTTTGCACTACAAATACAAAAGGGACGAAACATTTATTTCAAGAGATAATTAATAGCCATTTGATTAGCATGGAAATTGAATAAAATTGCAGTTTGGTGATTGAGAAAGAATTCGCGGTTGCGTAGTTTGGTGAACTGCATTGTGGTCTAATCTGAAAATTTTTTTGTTGAGGCCGGAAGATCAAGTGAGTAGTGAAGAGGGCACCAGCGAGTAGAAATTCCCCTTCCTCAGCTGTGTTTGGTAATTTCTCTTTCACCTCTGATATTAATCTGCAATTTACAAGATTTGATTGGTTGACACGACGAACCAGATCATGTGAAAATATCTCCTTTATTTCACCACACAGGCTCTGATCTCGTGTTCCGAGCCCCAGCGGCCCTACCGGATGCAGTAGAAGTGATAACTTCGTACCCAGAGTCTTCGTTCCCCTTGACCAGCGGTCGGGAAACGAGCAAAGAACTTACAGTTGAATTGCGCATGCCTAACTGACAAACACGTGACTAAATTGAGTCACTGGTCTTTACTTCCGCTCATTTTGAATTGTTTTTAAAACCAATCAAAGTCAAGCCTGCAACGGAACTCTCTTCAAACTTGCGCAGTAAGGAACGAAGACTAGAGAACCGAGTTTGGAGAAGAGGGGAACTGGAGCTTTAGCTTAAATCTTCCAACAATTAAATGAGACCTCGAGAATAAAATTTTCAAATTACCATCGAAAATCGTTGATGGTGAAAATTGCTTGACTTTAGCGACTTTCAAACCTCGAGTTACCATTGTCTGTTTTTAAAAAATGTTGCGATACCAGTATAAAAGTGCTCATTTTTTTTTCTTTGAAATATGTATTTTTAATTATTGCTTTTGTCAGATGTTATCACGCTTTCGCATCCCGTTACGAGATATAATGCGTGGGAGCACCACACACAGGAAAAAGGAAAAAAAAAATCTTACTAGACTATTACTTGAAACTCTCAGTTTTCTTTGATATTTTGAGAATATTAGTAAACCAAAAAAAAAACAAAATTGCGAAGCTACGTCAGTGCTTGATCTGTTGTCGCCGCTAATTACGCCAGCGGCCATCTGAAGTAGTCCACAGTTTGGAGAGAAAGACGTCTTCAGGAAGAGCCGAAGGCTATCAAGTTTGTGTTTACTTCCAATTTGCAGACAGCAATTACAATTTACATCAGTAGTTGAAGTAAAGGAAAGGATTTTTATTGTTCATTTTTGACACACGCACGACAATTTGTATGCTTTCTGTACACTAGCAAAAAAACCCTTCAAGATAGATAACTTGATTGTACCTTGTACTTAAAACCCAAGAAAGACCATTTCAGAGCTACAGACACGAGCGCGACAAAGTAAGTTACTTGAATCATTCCAGTTTGTTGGAGCACACTGTTCAATATTTAGTGCGAAATAGACCCAGGCAATTTTTCCAAGTCATTAGTGTTGACTCCAATCGATGCCCTCCCACATGACTGAATTATGTTTCTTCGTCAAAATATCCTTATCGCTGTTATTTTAGTAAAATCCAGACATTTCATCTTAAGCTGACACGCAACGAAACAAAGTGTATATATACGAAAGCAAGAAAAGAGAAAAGCAAGTTGGCAGGAAGACCACTTTTTAATTTTACTTATAAAAACAATTATTAACTTCCGAGCTAACTTCTGACCTAAAAAAATAGCGACCTCATGCATCTCATGAAAATACCGCCAACTCTTGAAAGATATTTTGTTATTCGCTAGTAGCCAGTTTTAAAACAAAAAAATAACTTTTTTATAACGGTTATTACTCGGATCTAACTTCCTGCTCCTGCTAAAGAATATCCTAAAACCACATAAGTTTTGGTCAATTAATATTTGGACCACGAAAACGAAACGGTCGCGGGGAAGCGCGCTTTAATTCAGTTGCCCCAAGCATATATGTTATTACTACAAAATATATAGGGAACAAATTAAACTGAAATGAAGCAAATTGAATCTTTTGAACTTTGAAAACAATTTTTGAAAAATCAGTATTAAGGCGGCATCGTCTGTACCCTGAAGATATTTTGATAGGAGGGGATCTTCACGCCGTCTTTATAAATCAAGATTTCGATATCGCCAGCTCAAATCTATCAAACTTTGCAGGGTTAGATCGGTAACTTGTCGTACTATTTAATAAGGCCTCGGACTGTTTTGTTTCGGCCTCTAATACTTGTATCTATATTTTGTTATCGCAGAAAACCTATTTTTCCACGAGCTGTCTCAGAGGAGTCATTTTCCATCAAACGTTCACCTGCTTTTAAGTGTTCTGTTGCGGCCTAATTTCCGATAATTTCATATACTTTATCGAGATTGATAAATTTTTGAATGACAAGTTGACAAAGCAAGACAAAAGTCGGTCGCGGTTACTTTAAAACATTGAAACGAATATGCAGCAGGAAACAGAATGTGATTGATTGATCAAGAAAGGTATAAAACTGACGAAACAACAAAACAGAAGACTGATAAAACGACGGAACCCAGACAGAAGTCTCCTGTGGGTCGAGCAGAAGACATGGATTTCAACGCCACAAACTCAACGCTGTCTAATGCTACAAAATCGTCTTCGCTTTTGAAAGGCAGCTGGCATATGCATCGTGAGTTCATTTACAAAGTTTACTTGACGAGAGGTATACTCGACATTTCAATGGCGTTGATCACAGCTTTTTCCAACGGTCTCGTGATTTTCCTGTTTCTGAAAGATCCAAAGAAATGTCTTCGCCCATCCCCAACAAGCCTTCTTGTCGCTAGCCTGGCTTTGGTAGATTTCCTGGTCGGGAGCGCCCTGGAGCCGACAGATGCTTATTATAATCTGTCGATAGCCTTTGGAAAGAAATCCTCTATAAACAGAAAAGACATGCAGAGTGCCACAGCATATCTACTTCTCTGCTCCATGCTTCTCTTAATGCTGCTAACGTTCGACCGACATACAGCAGTGTCGCGACCAATCCAGTACTCTCAAAGAATCACCAAGAAAAAAGTTTATTTCAGCGTTGTCTTTGTGTGCAGTTACTGTGCCTTGCTCATCTTTGTAATACGGAACTGGGGAGAAGCGTTCAGAAATGAGGTCTTCTGTGGTCACGTCGATTTAGTTTTGGTCATCACAACCGCCCTCTTCGGCCATATCGTCTATTCGCTTCGACGACAAACAAGCAAGTTGAAACGACTGAGTGTAAATTCAGACGACGTTTTTGTTGTCCAAGCGTCGGAGCGTGAAAGGAAAGTAACACTGACGCTCGCTTTCATGCTCGTGGTATTCCTCGCGTGTACCATGCCCTGGTTTCTGATGATGCAGATTTTTGACTACTGCAAACTTTGTCAGAAAAATTGGTGGGTCTTGAAACTGTTGTTTATTTTGTTTCAGGCCAATTGCGCTTTCAATCCATTTTTGTGCACTCTCCGCCTTCCGCGTTACAAAGTGGCGCTAAAATGTATCTTGGCGCGATGCGCATTTTCCCGCCGTTTTAGTCCTTCATGGCGATACAGGCGAGCTTATCAGCTTAAAAAACGCTTTTCCAACACTGCGAACCTGCAAGGAAGTGGAAAAAAGGAATCTTCCAGTTCGAGTGTTGCTTTAGCGCCCGTTTTGACACAGTATCAACTAAGAAGCTAAAGAAAACCATTATAAAATTGTATATATATAAAAAATTAAACCCAAGGCGTTAGTTTCTGTAATGGTTTTATAGTGTTTAGAAATTAGAATTTGTTTCGTGGGAGTTGCCGTTTCATGCGATCTGACAGTAGCCAGGGGTTCCTAACCAGATCAATTAGTCAAGCTGGCACACTTATCAAGCAATCTCAACTTAAAAATACTGCTGTAGTGTTAATTTGAATACAAATCGAAAGGTGGAGATCTCATCTTTAATTAATTATTGTGGATAGTTTTGATGACGTACAAATGAAGCCAGCTATCTTGAAATCGTAGGATTCAGAGATGTTGAGATTTATATTTATAACCCGATAGTATGTGACTGAAAATATATTTCCAAGGGAAAGTGATTTGATTTCAAGATTTTACTGTACAGCTTTTAACCCAACGATATGTATAACGTTAGTTTTGGGGAAAATAATTAAATTCAGCGGACAAAAGTTTAATTGCAAGGCCAAAAGACCGTTGTGGCTTGCATGAATAATAAAGCTCGACCCAACGGTGATGTTTTCGATTTATTTATTCTAATGAAACGGAGACTATTGTTAAAAATAGACAGAATCTTTAATTGCACATATGTATGGATTCCTGTTTCCGGATTTTACCAAAAATATATTGTTACTTCTACATAAACCAAAATTTTGCTTTTACAGGAAAATGTAATGTAAAGAAAGCTTAATTTAAAGGAAACCACAAACGTTATGAAACCAATCTCCTTCTACCATTTTTTGTCCACGTTCATGATCGGGGTATAATATTTTTACAATTTCTTTTAATTTTAGGTTACTAATTGAATTTCGTCTCTAGTGACAGAAATGACTTTGCCCGAGGATGTTTTTTTTACTGTTTCAATAATAGCAACCTGCTTAGTTCACATGAAATTCTGATTACTATTGACAGAATTCCACTCTGTCTGACGGCCCACTTTTTTGTTCTTTAATGTAAGCGCCGAGCGTTTGAGAGCGGCGAGGAGCATGAAAGCGACTTTCTTCAGCCTCCCTCGGTTTTTATTTTGCTCGTAAGGAGGTTTATGTCCTTGACGATTTTAAGTTGAAAATGGAAAAGTCTGTGAACAGACTAACAGAATTCAAGTTCATTTACATGAGGAGGAACCATTTTAACTTTAAAGGACTCTGGTTTGCCGGTATATTTAAAACAGTCCCTTTGAATTGTATCTTTTTAGAGGAAAGTATCAGCCAAAAACGGAATTCATAAAAAACCCCAGCCTATCAGAACGAACTATCAAATTAGGAAAAGCTAAGGACAAAACAGGCCATCGGCGGGCCTGCAAACAAACCGAGAAGAGATTGAGGGCCAGGCTAGGGTGGAAACAGCGCGAGATATCCTCGACCCTGCCCCCTTTTCCAGCCAGAGAATAATTTATACGCAGGATCATAATCTCTTGTTTACACATCAACACTTTCAAAATAATATTAATACAGTCGAACCTTTACTAACAGCGACCTCCGCACAACGGCCTATTGCGGCCACATATTTTCGTCCCAGTCAAGAGAGTTTCCCTTATCTTAATCTCCCAATAATAACCACCTCTCCACAGAGGCCAGCACAATTGTACTGTTCTTTTCATCAACAACTACCTGAGGTAACATCGTCGTCTCATAGCCGTTGCTGAGTAACTGATGACGTATTCTGGGGGCCAAGGATCAAACCTCGATGCGCATTTTTGAAAACAATTAACAACCTTTGATTTTGAAATGATTACAAATATGCACACATCATTATTGACATCCGGGTCCAGGCAGATATTAGTTTCACAAAGTTTGCCGTTCCTGTTAACCTTCGTTCTGAGTCAAACTAAAAATATTAGTTATACAGAGCCAAAATATCAATAAAGTATTACACACTGATTAAATGAATCAGGCTTCTCTAATAATTAGTTATGCACGGATGTAACATAAATAATACTTGAAACTCTTGTATACTTTTCGAAATAGGAATCGTGATAGTTTTATGCAATGCCCTACACAACTCTACTCCATTCAAACTCAATTGAACTTGTTCCAACAGAACTTGGAAATAAACAAATTCGGAATTCTTTTGTTTCCCTTAATTGTTTCGTCATTGAACTTGACCCCGGGTTTAAACAACAACGACTTTATTCACTCATACATTTACAGTCTTCAAAATAAAATATTTATATATATAGAAGAACAGAAAAAATGTACAATTTGAGTCTGGAGACTGAAGTAACCCGACAGTTTTCTAGTCAGTCGCCATTCTCTTAACAGCCGGATGTGAACATGGTAAACCCATTGTTAATCTCGTTTGTAACTCAAATTCAACACAAAAACAAACCTTAATTAACTTACTGCCAAAAAAAATAATTGCTTGAGATAACTTGCATTGTCTTTTACTAAAAAAGTCCTTATTTATCTTGACTTGACATGCGTTGCCTGATGTCAGTGTAATCATTGTCTAAATCCCACAGAACAACTTGATACATAATTGAACTAAAGAGATCCGAAAAGATTTCTCTCGACTTTAAGGTTAGATTAAAGATTTAAAATGAAAAATAAAAAACTCGGTTTGTACGTACCATAATTTATAAACTGTACAAAATTTAACATGAATAGAGAAAATATCTTTCAAACTTAAAACAAGTGGATCTCTTTCGTACGTGAGACCACCGCTACTGATGTCATCTGAAAAACGACACCGTTAATAATCCTCCCGATTGTCTAAAACCAGGTCTAAATGTTAAGTTAAAAGGACAACGGTATTATTTTAACAGTGAAAATCTGTCAAAACACCGTTACTAAATTAACCGCAGCGAACGTGCGAGCTTTATCACGTTCAACTTCTCAGCTGCTTTTCCTCTCAGTAAGAATTTCCGGGAAAACAGCACTTGATTCCTGTCCACTATCCCTATCCACTTAAAAAATTATCTAAAAAGTTTCGCTTGAGAATTCTTTCTTTCGTAATGACAGAAAACTATCATACACATCCAAAAGCACTTGTCACATAACTGGCATTGTTTGGCACTGAGGTCCCTTGCCACAGATAAGCTGCACGTTTCAGCAATATGCAGGAATATGTTTGAGTAAGAAGTTCTTCCCGAAAATTATGAGCCTTCACTTGATTTTTCAACTTCCTAAGCAGTTTTCCCGATCTTGCTTTGCAGTTTTGTGATATTATCATTTCAACTGGGTCGTGGAAATGATATATCTCTTGAATCCCCGCAACGTCTTAAGATTTCCGGTAAAAAAATGCTTTTATTCAGGAAAAGCGATTATTGCAAGTAGCAAGAGTTTACAACTCAACAAAAAACCATGAAATGGCGTTCTTTAGTTTTTGAAATTAGTCAGTTGCAAGACGGCTGGTAACTGCGAGTTACTTGAGCTAGATCCTTCTTTTCTGCTTGTGGGGATGTTAGATTCTGTCTGCCGTCTTTGTAGGTGATACGTTCCCCTTGTTGGCCATACTGAAGTGTAGAAACGGCGGGAAAATGTCCACCGTGATAAAATACATTTGAGCGCCAACTGGTACGGCGGCATGCGGAGAGTACACAAGAACGGATTGAAAGCGCAATTGGCCTGGAACAAAATAAACAACAGTTTCATGACCCACCAATTTTTTTGGCAAATTTTACAGTAGCCAAAAATCTGCATCATCAGAAACCAGGGCATGGTACACGCGAGGAAAACCACAAGCGTAAGTGAGAGGGTCCATGTTATTTTGCGTTCGCGCATCGACGCTCGAGTAACAAACACATCATCTTCGATCGTGCCCGAGTGTATACTCATTCTCCTTAAGGTGCGAGTATGTTTTCTAAGTTTGTAGACGATGTTACAGAAAAGGACAGTGGCGACGATCACGACTACGTCAACATGAACGCAGAAAATCTCATTTCTGAAATCTTCTCCCCATTGTCGTATTGCAAAGATGAGCAAGGCACAGTAAATCCACACACAGGTCACACATATGTAAACTCTTTTCTTGGTGATTCTTAGAGAGTACTGGATAGGTCGCGACACTGCTGTATGTCGGTCGAACGTTATCAGCATGAAGAGAAGCATGGAGCAGAGAAGGAGATATGCTGCGGCACTCTGCAAGTCTTTTTTTTGGATAGATTGTTGCTTCCTTCCAAAAGCCACGGAAAGATGGAAGTAAGCATCTATGGGCTCCAGGGCACTTCCCACCAGGAAATCCACCAGAGCCAGGCTAGCGACAAGAAGGCTTGTTGGGGATGAGCGAAGACATTTTTTTGGATCTTTCAGAAACAGAAAAATCACGAGACCGTTGGAGAAAGCTGTGATCAACGCCATTGGAATAGCGAGTATACCTCTTGTCAAGTATATTTTGTAAATGAGCTCACGTTGCCCGCCGCCTTTCAAAAGCGAAGAAGCTTTTGTAGCGTTTATTGAAATCGAGTCCGTCGTGTTCAAATCCATGCGATGTGCCTTTGGTTTGTGTTTATCTTATTCGAGTTTCCTTTCCATGTTGCCCCTTCAGTTTTAAAACTCTTAAGATCTTGCACCTTATACGGTATCCTGCTGTGCTTTCGATTCAGAGAATTCTAATGAATTACGATGGGCCGAGAGGAATAAAAACAGACGAACAACTGGAACGTAATAACAAATCGTTTAACCGTGCGTGATTCAACGTTTGTTGAGCAAATCTAAATTTTGAACCGTGCGACATTCGATATTGCTTCTAATCTGACGAAATCCAATCCACTCGCCCTTGAAATGACCGGGTGAAATTTTTTCGTTATCCTGGCGCCATTTCACGAAATTCTTCCGTGGGAGAATCACAGAGAGAGAACGGGAAGTAGCATGAAAAGTACAAACACCAATTTTATGTCCTATGTCAGTGATGTTTATGGGAGTTGCTCTTTTTAATTGAGATTCAGATCTTACGAGGAATGGCTCAATGTTGGCTTACTGAGGTCAAACGCGGTAGAATTTCCGTCACGGTTTTGTCAGCTCCTATGTTCCAAGTTATCAAGATATCTTGGACAAGTTGCGAATTTATCCCGTGACCTACTAAGAGAAAGAACAGGGTCTCTATCTTCACAATCTGAGCTCGTCGCGAAGACACGTCTTCGAAAACCGACCAATTTTTACAAGTTTGTAATCCGCCTTAATCTTGATAGGCCATAATCATCGATTGTAAATTCATTGTTGTTAATTACTTTATTGGTGTTTTTACACATTGGCCGAGATTATTTTGAAGTTCCCTCCCATTTGAATGGACTTTAGTAGGTCTTAAATATTTCGTTTTCTAATAACTTTATTAACGAAATGTGCCATTAACAACCTTCAAGATTCTCTCCGATAACAGTAACTAAACAAGACAACAAGAGAGGGACACTCTGGTGTTTAGGCGTAGCTCAGCCACTAACTTTATTTATTTCAAGCCTTCTAAGCGTTCAAAACACAAAATGTTTGCGCGTCAAGGTCAAAAATGCACTAAAACTCAGTCACGCTTTCACTTTTGCTTTTTCCTGCTTTTGTAATCTAGCTCATTTCCATCTAACTCTTCTTTTTTAATGGGGAGATAAAATAAGTGTTCACCTTGAAAGAAAAATATGCCGAGAAAGGAAAGTTTCAGCTGCAAATGCATGTACCGTAATGATTCGATTTAGCGCCCGGGGCGCTTATTTACTTTTGGTACCTCAAGGGAGGGCGCTTATTCGAGACAGGGCGCTCAGGTTACTTCTTTTCTGAGAAACAACCAAATGTTCAAAACTAAACTTGAAGACGAGATCGTTCGTTTGAAGGAATTATGCACTCACATGGGCATAATAGTTGAGAAACTCAGACGAAGGCCACTGTGTTTGTAATGCACCATTAAGTATGCGAACAATTGAGTAAAATGAACCTCCGTTGATAAGTACTGAGAGGACGCTGTATTATTTCAATATTAGAATAGGGGCGCTTATTAATAAAAACACATTTGAGGGGCGGCGCTTATTCGAAAGGGGGCGCTTATTGGAAGGAGGGCGCTAAATCGAATCATTACGGTAACTAACCTTGCACTGACAAGTGGCAAACAATTAAACAATAATTTATTACTTCAAAACTACAAAGTGTAGTGACAATTCAGACTAATAAACCGTTTTCGATATTGTGAACATGTGACCTAAATTGCCTCGGACATTGCACATCAACTTTGCGCATTATCATCAAATTCTCCCAACAATGACCGAAAGAATCACAAGGTAACCGTCAAGGAGAATTCATACTTTGAGCTGCTTGCGGTAACGAAAACCGTAAAATGCGCATATCCGAGGCAAAGTGCTCAGAACTAAAGTCCCATTCTTGACTATCAATTCTCCTTAAGCCTTCTAAACGTGAAGGGAACAAAATTGCTGAAGAACCCGGGCAATAACGTGGACTGTGAAATCCCTTTCTCTTTTCTTTGTTATAATCTCTATAGCGGTTCTCTAGCGTCAATCAATATCCATATCGGGATCAAATTTTTTTCCCTCGTCGTCTTGCTCTCCTTGTTGTTCAGTAGTTTTCTCTGCATTGCCTCCATCTTGTTCCATTTTTTCTTCGTTGGTCGACTCTTCGGCGCCATCTTGCTTCTTCTCTTCCTCCTTTGGGGGTGGTGGTGGTTCGACTTTTGGTTTTGGTTTCGGTGTGTTTAAAATCGTATAACAAGTGTCTTCCAATAGCTGTAAAAACAAAGAATCGACATCAGAATTAATGGTGACTCTGCAAACTCTCGAAGGCTTATGTTTTCAGTTCTTATACATGATGCCACCAGCAAGCTTCGCTTTGAAAATACAACTTGCCAATTTAACCGTGCAAAACTTTCCGAGGCTGCAAAGATGAAAATAACACCCTCGTGAAAATAACACGAAGGTGGTGGAGGTTTTAGAAAATTTCTTGCAAACGACGCTTGGAGGTAAATTTTGGGCGTGTGACGTAATCAATTGACTGCGCCCTCACCTCCCCCACCCTCCCCCACCTCTCACCCATCCACACCAAGGCCTTGTTGTGATGGCCACCATCTGAC
>Ga0126339_10000138_pt1 | contig 30572 bp, 11 predicted proteins | sample OrbTmetagenome_2_FD_92532 | JGI IMG/M metagenome (GOLD analysis project Ga0126339, IMG submission 92532) | Coral microbial communities from Petempiche,Puerto Morelos, Mexico - Orbicella T R C metagenome | ecosystem: Host-associated > Invertebrates > Cnidaria > Coral | place: Petempiche,Puerto...
TATTTCCCGGGGGCGGGGGGGGGGGGGGGTTTCTTTCCCAAGTTTTTGGGGGGGGGGGGGGGGCCAAGCCTTTAAACCCTGTATCTTTTTTGGGCCGGGAATTTTGGTTTTTCCAAAACTATTTTTATACTCAACCAAAAAAAACTCGAGGGAGAGGAGGGAAGGGGGGGGGGGGGGGGGGGGGGGGGGGGGGGGGGGGGGGTTTACTTGTAAACCAAAGGAAATTTTTTTTTTTGAAGAAGACTGGGTATGTTTATATAACTGTTGGGAACTTCGACGCATTAGTTAAGCGATTCAAAGATGAATTGGATTCAACATTTCTTAGTATTGTTGCGCCTTGCCGTGGCCGTACGAACACAACAAACGATTCCAACATTTTCACCCACAATCGAAGTTGGACGATGTTGGACCAAAATGCTGGCACCGTTTGATCAGTTCTTTAAGCCGGCGCACTTAAAGCGTAAATTCGAGTCGTTTTGTAAATGTTGTACCGGTGTTTCTCGCGCGCGCGGTTTTCCGACATGAAGTCAGATGGTTTTGTGGTTAGAATGGTTGTTAAGAAAAGTTTTTGCCCACATAGTCTCTCACACAAGCATCCCTTGTTCCACCCACACAAGGAAAAAAAACTTACTCATTACAGTGGGGGTACAGGTCGCAAAGGGAAAATTAATTATCGCCATGTGGCTAGCACGGGTTTAAGCAACGTGCCCCATTAAATCATGTGGGACTTCGCAGAAACAAAGAAAAGTTCATAGAGCGACTTAAAAGCCCTCTTTCCGGTTACAAACGACCGGAAGTGGACTCAAGCGATTTCCTGCTCTCCCACTCCAACCCGTTACCAGCCACTCGAGATATGCACCGGTCGCTTGTGGCTTAAAAGCTCTAAAATTATTGACGCAAACGGACTTGAACACTGCGCTGCTACGTAGGATTTCGAAGTTGCCGGAACCAGTTGTGACGAATTTAAGGGGGCGGTGCCACGTACGTGATCTGGATGGGTCACTTGACCAATACAAGGTTCAATTTGGATTTCACGCTTTGTGCGCTTATGGACAATGTATATCGTGGTTCTCTGAGGGAACAAAGGAGTTTTGTTTGACCTTTTCACTGCCAAGAGTACTTCAAGTAAAACTCAATATTAAAAGAAAAAACACCAAATTTTACTCTGACAGTACCATCCGAAAGCACTGCTCCCACGTAGCTTTTATTTGAATGGTCACACACTAGGGTGTTACCCACGGACTCTGGAAGCGAAAGGGCTAAACTCAGTCTCAGAAAGCACCAGCTAGATCATATTGTTACATAAGACAGTTGTTACTCAGCTTAAGAAAGAGAGCGTTGTGCTTGAAAGAAAAAGTAGAACCAGAATTTGCAAGACAGCGATTTTAATAGCAGATTACTAGCAGGTTGAATATCCACACATTACTGTATTCATTATCACATTTTTACAGAAACGGTTATAAAAAAATATAATAAAATGAAATTGTAGTTCTTCCGCGAGAGAAGTTTACAGATGGCGAGCGTTTTCCATTTTATCTATTACCCAAAGTAAAGTTCATAATGCAACATTTGATAAGAAAATTATTTTCTACAATATACACCCTTTTTCGCCAAACCCAAAACAAACCCAGTTATGTTTGTTTGCGGGCCTGAAAGGCTTAATTTCAAGGCAATTTGTTGCTAATGGACCGTGTTTCTTTGCTAGACTCATCAGACAGTTAATCCTACTTAAGTCCAGGTATAATGGCTAAAATATGAGAGTAATCTCTTGGCCTAAAAAAACGCCTTAATCATTCATCATTTGAGTATAATTACTCCACCAAAGATCTAGGCTCGTAAAAGCGCGCCACAAAAAAAGTGCGCAAATTTCCATTTCTAATTACGGTACAGGATAAAGCAGTTTCCGCACAACGTGTTAGCGCAGAGTAATAGATTCTGCGATCCGCCCAAAGCTCACAGTTGAATCGAAAACTGGCTGTTTAATTGCAGCCAAGAATAACACGAGCTGCGTTATAAATCATTGAGGCGTGTTCTCGCAATAGCCATAAAACTGCGATAAATGTTGGACGCAAACCACAATGACGTTAACGGCATCAAATTAAATGTGCAATATTTTCACGTTAAAGAAAAAATAACGATTTCCATCCCATTTTCCAGCTACGAAAAAAAAAAAAACTCAACCGATTATGAATAATTTTTAAGCTCGGTAAACTTGAAACTATACTAACTAGCCGGTATACAATATTTTATTCTCAGTTTTTTTTCTTGAGGGAAAATTTCAAAGTTTGTAAAAAACAGCGCTTTTGAGCTGATATTGACACCTCGAAAGATAATGTATTTAAAAGCATCGAGAGATACGAAACGCGAACCAATAAATTGTAACTCGGATTTAACTGTGCAATTAGCGCCGTGTCAGCTTCCACTGGGATTTAACATTTTGTAGGCGGCCATATTTTCCTTTTTCTTCACCCACTGACGTCTTTAAAACCACAGGGTATATTAAATCGAAAATAGAAGTCCGAACACCTACGAACCGACCGCGACTAGCACTTTTTACTCACAACGTTTTTACGAGATTATTTCGCTAGCTGTTATCCTTTCACGAGTTGCGATAGCAACAGACATTCTGTAATTTTTCAAGGCGGGGAATTAAATACAAAGTGACGAAAGGAAAATAGATGGCGGAAGAAAAAGAATATTGCACGACTTATACTGAATGTTTATAAACTTAAGTACTGGCTAGAGTGAGACAGTTTTCTGACGTCAAAAGCGACAAGGAAATATTTCACATCCAAACAGACGTACTATTATGTTTTCACCCGGGATAAAAACCCATCAGGTTGAGTCTGGGGAATAACTCGGTAATTATAAAAGCTGGTAAAAAAAAAAAGAAAAGAAAACAAAATAAAATCTTTAGCTGTTAAAAGTAAGACCTTTCTAAAGGCAAGCAACTGAATAAACGTTTCTCGAAGAAAGGTGCGAAAGTACTTTCTCTAAGTAAATCCACGCCTTTTAAGACACTGAGATTAAAAATAAAGAAACTCCTGGTATTGAAAAAACTTCACAAGCACGTTCAAATGTTCTCATAACACAACCAAACATTGCTTTGTTGAAACGAATCAGTTATTATAATCAATTTTAGCCTGGCTCCCAGAGAAATAACAAAAACCTAGTCTATTATCCTTCCTAGCTCAAGATATTCGCCTAAAAATACAAAAGCGCGAGCTGCTGGCCGAGTATAATCATTATATTCGCAGTAATTCGCGCGATGCGATGGCTGTGGATAAATTCATTGGCGCTAAATTAAGCCCTTCTGCTGGACACTCGAGAAAAATCTTCTAATACCAGTGCGAAAAACCATGTTTATAGTACTAATTTTTGCTTTTATAAAGCTTTCAATACCGTCCCTGCCTTCAAACGGACTATACATAATAATTTTCTTTATATTCCTTGACAACAAAATACAGGAAATTGTCCGAAATCATTGTCTGACAATAATTCAAATCGATCTTTGTTTCCACGAGCACTTCACTAATCCACTGTGTTCCACACTGCTCCCTTGTGTTACTCGTACGCGCATCGCAGTGTTTGAATCCCGCTTGGCAAATTAAACACATTGAAGTCTACTAAAAAAGGTCACTCGTAAATTAAAACGAATTTTAATGTTTTTCTGCACGTGTTGGTTTAGCTGGTAAGCGACCTGCAAACAAAACAGGTGCTTGTATGTAATATTGACACAGCACAACCTGACCCTATCCACTCCATCACTTAGAACTGGCCAGCGAAATTTATAAATGCTAGTAAATGTAGAGACTTGTCGCATATTTTTCGCATTTTTTTCCAAACAGGCACTGGCAATTTTCCCGGCCTCGTTCCTATTCAATGGCGCGACTAAGCTCGCTCCGAGCTCGCTTCGTTTATTCCGCTAATTCCAATCAACTTTAATCACTAATTTTTTTCCGATGTCAAAGCCTGCACAAATATTAGCAGTTTGAAGTAAATATCTTTTGATTGCACAAGAAAGGGAAGTTCTTTTTGATTTACAGAACACACAAATTTTATACGCAATATGTTCTACTAAGAGACCAAACTTCAAGGAAACACATTTTCAAGTTCTCATTTCCTTTTAATTAACGTTCAATTTTGCCTGCTTCTTAAACGTCGCGACAAAAAAAAGAAATATCTTCTAAAAACCGCGTCATCGTCTGGTAGAAATATTCCTTGAATTGAGACATTTTTATTGCCTTATTTTAAGACTTAAATCGCAAACAGATATTTACTGGACGTGTAATATTTTCGGGCGAATTAATTAAAAAAAAAATCATTATTGGCGATCCGGTGTTAAAGACGTTTTCTCGTGAATGTCTAATTTTCATTACTCTATACAGCTTGTCTCCCATGGTTTCCAGAAGCAATTCGCTCACAATAGCCTTTACATATCGCTAAAACACCGCACGAAATTACAATCTGTAAAAGAAACAGCGAAAAGATCACAACACAATTTTCTCGCAAGCGCTGCTTCCTCCGAACAGCGCACTTAAAAAAAAAAATATCACTATATTTCTTAGACGTAAAATCAATACGGGAAAATAATGAAACATAACGAGTTAATTCATAGAGAAGATCGATTTTTTTATTATCGGTTTTGGGTCTCAACGGAAAATAAAAGAACAGTTACCGAACACTGTTCTATACTAAGAGTAGTTACCGGATTTATTTTCAGCAAAATCGCAACAAACTCTTTTGACAAATATTTACACCACAAGAAACAAAAGCGAGCTCGAGTCATTTTCACAAAATAAAACAATATTTTTCCAAGAGTTACTCGCCACACTATTTTCTCCACGAGTTTCTTCCTCGCAATATTTAGATTTGAGCATTCGTTTCAAATCACGCACTACAATGGATGTATGTGCGCCCAATGCACGGTTGATAATATAACGAACGTTATTAGAGGAAAGCAAATCGATGTCTTCCCCATGGAGCCTCGAGGCAATTAGGCGCTAAGTGGGCGGTATAGCTGTTATCAAAATAAAACACACCTCAGTTTATGAATTATTCAGTTCATTTACGCCTGAAAATACGACCAAGTGTTAATTACTTTGGCCATGCGAGAGCGACACAGCAAGCTCCGCCTTCGCGATCCCGACAAACAGAGAAACTATTCAAGCGAACATAGCCTGAAGGATTCCGCTTTTTTTAAACTATAAACATCTAATCGCGATCGCTACATTTTGTGCAAGACCCCGAAAAGTGAAAACTGCGAAAATAAAGTTGTCCGATTACTGAATGTTATTAAACAGGTTTTCACCATCCCAAATCCGCACAACGTGGTTTTCGCTCGCTTCCAACTTATTATCACAACCAGAAGGTCCTAAAAGCAAATTCGACCGTAGGACAAAACTCGCCCCACTGTGGCTGAGCTAAATTCACGCCGGGCACAGCGAACATACAGCTAGGTCAGGCTGTGAGTATCTCTGACACTGGCTTCGGGCGTAGAAGAGATAACAGCTTTTAGAAGCAGTGTTTGCGTTTCAGAATATTAAAATTAACTTTACCAAAACGTGTCATTCGACGCGACACGGAGTTGACTGAAACTAATGTCCGTTTAACAGCCCGAAGTCTTTTAAAGTCGTCCCATAAACCGACCCTGCCGAAGAAATTACATTTTTATTGCAATAATCGGATCGCAAAGAATATCATAGTTAATTTACGCTAAGCATCAATGTTAAACACTGTGTTTTAAAATCAGCAATTTAATCATGTGTCTACAACCAGTCAAGGTGTCGCAATATGTTCTAAGCTATGACAAAAAATCTAGCATCTCGTATTAGCTCCAAACATGTGCATGTCAAAATTTTGATGTGAAATAACGCCGAGCATTTCTTTCCTTGTAAATTGTTTGATTTCAAGAGCGACGCTGAGAATGGATTTTTTTTTGTTTTAAATCACGCCAGAGACCGTGGGCGAAAATCAAACTGGCCCCGCGCGGATCGGCAGTATAATTTTAAAATAATTTTTCATCTTTTTTCTTCTTTTGTGCATGCGAAACCCAAACAACACGAATGCAAGTTTGAGACTTTCGGGGGTACTGTATTTATGGTGAAAAGCAGATGTTTGCAATTCTGCGATGCGATGACACATGAAACAAACTGAAAATTCTAGATCTAAGAAGTCGAAAAAGTGCAAACCTCGCAAACGAAGGTTATGACGTCCGAGAAAAACGCACCATTTGCTGTATCAACAAAGTTTGCATCAACAAAGCTTTGTATTAGTTAACACAGAGTTTGCTTGAATAGTTTCGCTCGCGCCTAAAGCCCCGGGCTTCAGTTTAACCAAAACCAGTTTGCTTTAGTCTTTAATCTCACAAATGTTTACAGTTTCGTGGAGTACGAAGGAGTTAAGGAAACCAGGCTTCACACCGAGAAATTAATTAGTTTTCGAGATCAAGCCTCTTCGCGCCGTGTGAGTCATCGCTGCGTGCAGTCTATAACAGCTTGCCAGCGCCTCACGCCTTTTCCGTTCGTAGAGAGCAAACATAAGAGATTTCTATTCATTTAAAGATGTTTGCAAGAATTAACGCCGCACCAAAGGCCATGTTTTTCTAAAATGCGAAGCGCGAGGTCAAGAAGGCGACACGATATCGTCTTCGATAAACAAACCAACGAGATTTTATTTTGGTTGAAAAGTTCACTTTAAGAATACTGACTACACGCAAGAAAACAACGGCGCAAGCGATAAATTCACTTAGGATATTAGCCTAAAGAACTGTCTCGATCTAGATTAACTGTCTATACTTGAAAGAATTTTCTCCTGTAACTTAAGTAAATAAATCACTGGAGCAAAAGGGTTAGATAAAAAAAAAAAACTTACATAATTAAAACGCAGATGGGGTGAAAGCTCTTCTGCGAAGGGACACGGATCTCACTTGCGCCGTGGCGCGCTGGAGGGAAACTCGCTAACTCTGCTCTCCAAGAACGTTAGCAGCTCTTCTTATTTACGCTCGTAATAACAAAGTGTAAACAGAAAGTTTTCTTCTTTGATAAAGACTGTTATCTATTCACATTTACTTCCTATAGAAATGTAATGGGGTTTTCATGCGACATCAAACAAAAGCCTCGAGTAAATGTCTAGTCGTAAAGAAAAGATCGATAATTCCGTGTTAACTGTTCAAAGTAGTAAGGAGTGCTGTATATTTGCTTACGGTCTTAAGTTTCCCAGATAACTGACCGGCCATAAAAGCCATTTGACCTAATCGAATCACGACTAAACGTCTGCCCTTCAAGCTACATAGCTGCAAAATGATTCTTTCATACACTCGTAATTTCATCAAACCTGCATTATTGATAATGGTAGCATCAGCATTTTATCAAAGGTTAAGTTCGCTTTGTTCTCCGCTCGCTCGCTATTCAACCAATTTGTCTATAGTTAATCATGTCTGCATTAAAGAAATGAATATCTATTCGGAATTTTTATTTCGTGCCTTCTAAAATTGTTAAGCGCCTCGGTCGACACGGAGAGCCATCAGCGAGGCTGCTGTAAAGTTTTAATTCGACACGTCTCGCTTCGCTTCGTACGCATTTGCATTTTGGCTTTGTTTCGAGACCAAAAATAGTCGTGATTTCCATACGTAAGTTCTTCGAAACTCGACACCGAAAACAAAAATAATGACAGTCACTTTCTATTTGGTAAACACCGATTACCAAGCCATCTTGGTTCGTGTATAGATATGCGAAAGGAAACTTAGAAGGGTTTTGTGAATTCTTCCACAATTTCCACCGGAAACTTCGTCCGCTCTAATAACACCCGTAATTTGCTATTTTTCCTCTAGCTGTCATTAAACTGCGCGCACAAAATAAATTTCCCGCGATTCGTTATTTCTTTGTTAAGCTCTAAAAACACATTAGTCAAAAGGTTTAAGTTCACGTTTCATGGTATAATCTAGTTCGATTTGAGTCCGAAACATAACAAACAAAACTTTTCTTGTCGCTCTAAAAATATTCACAAAGCTGCCTTGTGTATACTATTTTGCATTTCACGCTCCGCTCACAATATCAGATCCTTTAATTGCGAGTCGAACAGTTTTAGGGGCCCACTAATTTTCCTCACTTTCAGAAGTTCATTTCCAAAGGAGTCGAACTCTAAATGAAGAGATACATATTAAAGTTGAATGGTGAAATTTTATTTGGACAGGGCAGTAATTGTACAAGCGGGACCTAGCAAACGAGTTCAAGATCTAAATGAAAGGCTGCCATACCCACGGTAAATAGTAATAAGACCGAACCAGAATTTTACTACTAATATTGGCGCAACGCCAGATGCTGTTTGCTCAAGTAAATTTTAAAGAAATTTCCTTCAAACAGCGGTAACTCCTTCGATGACCGACCGGACAATGAAAAAACCAACTTTCGTTGCGCCAAGGAAATGGCGGAGCGGGAATTTTAATTTTCGCAACCAAATTTCTCTATGATCTGCCGACACCGATAAACATGTGCTAATTGTGCTAGCAGAACTTGTCAACACATATCAAAACACCGGGGAAATGATTAAATTTTTTTTGTCCTTCAGCAAACGGGACTCGATTCATGAGGAGATCGTTGGAGGCGCAAAAGCGCGCCTAGATAAAGAAGCTAGCGTCAAAACTCTGGAAAAAAAACTCGCCGATCTCTCGAGGGTTTCAAAGCTGCTTACAGCTGTAATTCTCAGCTGTCTCTAGAGCTTTTAGTATCCATGGGAACCAAGAGGCGTTGAAAAATTGGCTAAGCGAAGATTCGTGGCAAATCAAGACCCTTAACTCTGCGACCCGTTGTGCCTTATCGATCAAGCTTCTCCATGGAACTTATCGACGGCTGTATGGGCGAAAGCTCGGCCTGTTCTCGTAACTTGTTGGCAGTAATGAAGTTGAAGCACATTCCAGGAATGTTCTGTTAATAAGCCCTAATGATTATTATTGAAAGGGCTGATAACACAGCTGCCATCATCACTCAGAGCGCAGCCAATCAGCTGCCTGAACGACCTGTCAACACCTCATTTGACGCACGCCGAGTCAACCTACACGCCGATTTTTCTGTGTTCTCAACGCCTGAGTGGAAATGCGTTCGTATTTTAAAAACACAGCTTTTTCCCTCATCTATGCATATACTTGTATTCAAATGGCCCGTTTGGCGAGAAATTGGACTCTTTTGTTTCACGCTCGCGGGCTTTTCAGCAAATAAAACAATATTTGTGCAATTTCGGGACGTTGTTTGAATTTCGTGCGCGCGCGACCCCACAGCTTAGGAAGAACTAACTTTAGAAAGCAATGTGTTTAGAAATGACCGCATGTTACCCATAGCGTTTCGCTCACTTAAGAGAAAGTTAAAAACCCCTACGGAAGCTAGTCAGCCGAGGAATTATTTTATGTGCTTTTTTATTTCTTCAAAAGGAAAATAAACGAAATATTATTATCTGCTCTCTTTGATCTGAAGTTATATACAAGTTGTTTCTTCTCTCTTCATCAAGATATCATTACGGAACTCAGCAATACTAACTTAATATTAGCATGGTACACATAGGGTTTTGAAATTCATACAAACGTGCTTAATCCTACAAAGTAATTCAAACATGCAAGCCAACAAACATTAAGAGGTTAAAAGAATGATCCAGCCAGTAAATGGATGCGTGAACATTTGACGTTCGACTCGACGCGACTGAAAAAAGCTCGACTAAAGCAAGAATTTTTTTTCTCCTAGATACAATCTTTCGTGTGTTGAAAGGTACACGAGTCGTTTCAATTACTTAAGTTCACTTCACTTCTCAGTAGAATTATTCACATCCAGAGAGGACAGCGAACGTGTGTCACTAGTTCCTTAAATAACTCATCAGCCTGATCAATAAATTTTCGCTCAACAAGTAAATTCAGTTCTCCGGCAAGATCGCCGCGAATTTTTTTCTCTTCGCCTTCGCATAGCACCGCAGTGCCTTGACTCTCCAGTTGAAAGTCGAGCCAAGCAATAATCTGTTTAGTTGCCGCTTATTTAAACTTTCCTCCTTCATCTCTCTATAAACGACTGTGAAAATGGTCAGGTAGCAAAATACAGAATGAATTTACCGTGTTTGCGGTAGAAATGAGCTCGGAGCTTTGCTAATTCCATCATGGTAAGTGAGTTAATGGCATTGTCCCACTCACTCCCGAAACGTTAGAAATGCTGGCAGCAGAAACTCCGCTGTGGACAGGCAGATTGTTCGCCACTGAGCTTGACTCTTGCCACTGGTTATAACGATTCGGTGGAACGTGGCTTCCAGCTACTTGGTGATGGTGATTCGCGCTCGCTATACTCGAACCATCCCCTGGAAGGTACGTATTAATCATATCTCCCAGCTGATCGGTGCAGCTCCGTGCTCGGCCGGACTGCGAGCCAGGGCTCGGCATTTCTTGTTTAATGTTAGGTAGCAGGACTTGATTGCTAGGCTGCGAGTACAAAGGAGTAATCGCGTTCATCGATTGAGTTCCGTTCATGGTGTAAACTGGACCCTGCGATGAAACGGCAGGGTAGATCTGTGCGCCTGCCATGCCGGTGTAGCCGGAGTGATGCATGCCATTCGATGCCTGAAGTTGTGTAGGGGTATGCGGTGAGAGTGGATGACCAGCGTACATTGTACTATAAGGATCATTGACATTCATCTGGCTGTAAGCTGTAATGGGACCGTACGCTGAGAAACCGTTCATTTGGGCAAAATGTTCGGCCGGGTTTTGCGCCACAGATCGCTGGACTGGCGGGCCGCCTTGAGCGCCCAACATTGACAGTGTATATTTGTTGTCTTTCTTGAGCAAAGTTTTGCTCTTTCGTCGCGGTCTGTACTTGTAGTCGGGGTGGTCCTTCATGTGAACAGCTCGTAATCTTTTTGCTTCGTCCACATACGGGCGCTTTTCAGCGTCCGACAGCAGTTTCCACTCGGCTCCCAGCCGCTTCGATATCTCGGAATTGTGCATCTTGGGATGTTCTTGTGCCATTCGACGCCGTCTCTCTCTGCTCCAAACCATAAATGCATTCATGGGTCGCTTAACGCGGTCCGGACTGCACTTTCCATTGCTCTCGCCGTTCGCATTCGAGCCCGTATTCGGCGACGGCGCTAGAATTGTGGTCGTCGACATGGCAAATCGAACGAGACAAATTCAAATAAAATTACCTTCGAGTTGGCGGGCGCTAAATTTTCCACGACAAAATTCTGACGGTTTGTCGAGAGTTCGTTTGTCGTTCTGTCGTGGTACGCTCTCAAAACCTCGTTACACGCTTATGAAGACCACACGTTATTTTTGACTCTCGCCTCCTCGATCCCATGTGTTATTGATTGGCAGAAAGCGAGCCAGCACGAATTGGCCAATCAGCGCCCGTCCAATGACACTCTTGATAAATGAACCTTTAGTTGCGTTACTCATGTCAAGCCGTTTGACAGGCCGACAGCCAATGTGACAGGCTGTTCAAGGGCTCGTCAAAGGGGGCGGGATTCGACGTTTTGATTCCGAGATCTCACCGGCCTGTCGACAAATCAGCTAGTGTGATGTAGTCGTCAGCTGGTCCAATTAAGCCCTAATCACCCGAACCCAAGGAAATGAACTGTCATCTGTCCGAACATGGAAATTAGCTCGAAGTTAGCAGGTGCTGTTATCGAGCTTGACCGATTGACCGCCATTGCCGCTAACTGCACGTGCGATGGTCACCTGATTTCGCTTCATTCTCCATTGTGCGGCGCCCGTTACCCCGGCAACGCAAGGCCTAATTAGCGATAGCGGTGATGCGATTGGTACGCCGGCAGAGGTGCACCAATTAATTAGTATCTCGCGCCAAAAATAATTACTCCAGGTTTTGGGTATTGGAGATATCGCTGGCAGAAGAAAATCCAAAAAAAAAAACTTACTATCTGGAAACGTGCGCGATCTTAAGCGATGAAGTGAAGTTCATTTGCGCTCCTTCATACACGATTACGAGAAAATCTTAGTTCAATAACCGTGATTTCGATAACCGAGTGATCCGCGCCGCTATCATGCCAAGGTTAGAGCAAAACCGCCCGCAAGTTAGGTCACAAACAAATCCACTACCTCTTGTGGTCAAGGCGGCTAATATTTATGCAAAAAGTGAACGTGTTTTAGAGCGGGAAAATAATGACATAACAACTCCAGATCGAGCCACGTTTCTTTTAAGTCGAAAACATTATCGTTGCGAAAGATGGAAAAAGAAAGCAAGCAAACTGCCGTAGAGCAAATATGTATTTTTTATTGAATGTAATAGAAAAATTTCCCATGCAAGCAAGGTGTTAATATCGTATGTAAATACCACAGCCTTTAACAAAAATAACATCTCTGAGGCGGTGGGATGTGCAACAAAAAATATTTCCTCCGTTAAAATGTTACTATCCAGTTACACGGCTGAGAAATCAGTGAAAATCATTCATTTGCCGGATAGTGGCACAGACGAACATACAGACTTATAAATTAAAAACATCATCTATAACATTTGCGAGTCACAGTGTCTATCACCTTTCCAAATGCAATTTTCAAAGTCGTCGCCGAGCGCATGTGACAACAGGGCATTTTTAATCTCCCTGAAATTAATCAGGAAACGTAACTCTTCCATGTATAGAATGTTTACTTGCACGTAAAAACACTCACGTTGACGAGAAATTCTTGTGGAGAAGGGACAAAAACCGCCTCACGTCGAGCAAAACAAACTCGCTAAGACGAAGAACCTGCAAGCAATAAACGAACAGAAAAACTGAGAGGCTGAAATCAGACAAACGTTGTGTGTGGTCGAGGTGGAAGAGGGATAATACAAGATGCGGGTCACTGGACATATTCACACGTGCTGCTAAGATAGTAATTAGCATCCATGTTATGTAAACTAATTAAAAAACACAGTTTCCACTCTTGAAACTTCCACGGGTACACACAGAACATTGCAACAACGCCAGCTTGTACCGGCAACCTCTTGAGCGATCACGGAACGGTTGTTCAGGCGCTGAACGCCGAATTAAAAACAACAAAAGATCCCTTAGCGCGGCGACGCAGAAAAACAGAAGGGCGAGAGAGCGATTTTTTTGCTGCGCGATCGCGTTTTTTCCATTCCTGTAATGTTTACGAAACTTGATCGGAAATACAGCGCATTTAAAGAGGAAGTGTAATCGATGGCTACTAGCGAGAGGGCAACTATAGCAGTTCATTATCAAATTGTCAATTGAAAAAGTGCGTGCCACCCCTGGCGAAGAAATGTCCCCTAAGGCTCGTCAACAAAGGCAAATTTAGATAAGATCGGTAGCAATTTATCCCCCCTGTCATCAGCAGTTTTAAATTAGATTCTATCGTCCCGCCTACACGACTAAACCTTCAAGATGAATAATTGATTAGCGTTGAAAGATTTTTGATCCTTGGAGACCGACTATGCGAATTTTACCAGCTTAGCCGCGCACGTTTGAGGTTGGCGTAAAACAAAACCAACCGCAACACTTTAACTCTATTATCGCCGATGGATTTTCGTTGTTCAATGCACGAAATAAAGGGTGCAATATCAACTAGCCCTCGAGAATATCACTGTTTTCGCCAAGTTGATTTTAAAAAGACCCTTTGACAATCAGGCGCGCGATCGAAAGACTAGACAAAGGAAATTTCTGCATGACATGAAATGTGCTCAAAATAACAAGAAGCTTGCAAGTTGATGCGCTTCAGTTGGGGTCCGTTCTAACGAGAAACACACCATTAAAATGTAGTTAAAACCTCGCGCAGTTTGGAGGATCACTTACGCACAAACCACGGAAACGTTAGATGAATCAAAACATTTAACGGACAACAGTATGTAGCGGCGCACCTTGGTTTATCATTATCTGATAATTTTCGACGCAAACGCAAAACGTTTACACACTCCTCTAACTACAAAATAAACAATCCAAGCCAGCCCTGCTCGGCTCGGTCATTTTTCCAGTCGAGAGTGGAATGAAAAGAATACAGACTAAGCGTATGTAGCCTTTCCAAGGGGCAAAAGTTACAATTCTGCGGTGTAAAATTATTCACTGGATCGACCTTGTGGGTAGAGTGAATTGAAATCATTTGTGTAATAAATCAACAAGCAACGACTGTGAAAAGAAATAATTTAAAGGGACGGGTCAGGTCATTGTCCGCCTTAGATAACGCTTTTATGTTTCTATTCGAAATTTGTCCTTTTTAAAACGCGAAAAGAAAATCACTAGATCTTTTGTGTTCTTTTGATCACATATCCCTTTAGGCATGGCAATACATCGATAAACATCACTATAAAACTGCACATTAGCAAATTTAGCACTGGCCGGAAAACACAAAGTGAACTCTTCTCGTTATAAACACAACAGAGCTCTCGGCAGTCGACAAAAATATTTTGGCCTCGGTAGATCATTTCCACCGGAGGGAGTGGAACACACAAATGGATATTTTAGAGGGTATGTGTTTTAAACGCGACGAAAAATTCAACATTGAAAATTCTGCCCTGATGCTCTGATCTTTACGACAGAAATTAACTTTGCTTCAATCGACTTTGCGTAGCAGAAATCGGTGCAATAATTAATTTAAGCACAGAGAACATTTTGATTTCTTCTAGTTTCTAGGTTGGCATTTAATTTGGCTTTCCATGAAAACTTTTATGTCCGCACAAGATTTGTTTTGGTTGCAGTCCGCCTTAGGGCCGACTAGAAAGAAATAAGAGGCAAAAAGACGTTTATATGACAAAATTCAACCTAGCATAAACTCATATCCTATCTCATATTAAGAAATAACTGCGAATACACGTCCTAAAGGTATGCACAAAAACGTATTTTACAAGTCAAACTAGTATATCGACAAAAAAAAAACTAACAGAAAACCTAGCCTTGCATAACGGTAATTGTGAATTAAACAGCATTATGGCTTGAAGGCAAAATATTCTCTTTGGCATGCAAAATTTTATAACGATAATAAGACCGCGAGATACAACGCTTAAATGCGGGTACAAGCTTCTCAAAAACCTTCTCGGCGCTGAATGAGTAAATACAAGTAAGATAGTGAAAGACAACATTTCACATTGTCTAAACATCAAAACAGCTGTCGTTTAAGCCAGGCTGGGAGCGAAAGACCTTCTTTTTCGAAAGTTGACTTCTAATACCAAAACGCAATCTAATCGCTGATATTGAAGTTGTCTTACATCAAAAGCAATCACGTACGCTAGACACGGAACCCGGCATAACGGACGCGCGAGTTCGACTGAAAAGACGAACAGGTCTTGAACGCAGGAGCATTCGAGAGTTTAAAACACACATCATAAAAATGGTTAATAACAATTTTGATCACCGAATGGTCGCTACTACTTAGAGGCACGTCTTTTCTGGATTAGCTATTTTTTTATCGCCACAAGGGTGGCGTTAGATATAGGTAATGAAATCCACGCACAAAGCCACTAAGATACACATCGGAGATTAAAAAAATCAGTTATTAATCAAAGCACAGAATCAACAATCACAGAGATGGGGAATTTTACATATGCATGAAACCCGAACCTTCAAATGTTTGATGTTGCAAAGGAGAACGTATCAAAGTCAACAAAAAAATCAAAGGGATGATTTTCCGTGGGATGATAACATAACCGATTTCCCTTCAAGGGAAATAAAGACTACAAAATGGAAGACAGTGGCGATGAAACTTTGTATACTCGCTTATTTGCACTAGAAGAAACGCAAAACAAAGCAAACCGAAATGTTTTCTATGCGAGAAAAAAGGGTTAAAACTGAGGCATTCTAAAGCATGGAACAGTGGAATAAACCCGGCGAACAGCCGAAGAGAGACTGCAATTAATGTTATGTAAAGACTCCTTGAAAGTTAAAAGACGGTGAGTCATTGTAAACCAATTATTACAACTGCAATGTACAAAGGGTTCTGTCTAAACACACAAAACTCAAGTAATTGAAGAATTAAATGTAAGGAAGCTGACGAGAGCCTAGTCGTATTTTCGCACCAGGAAAGTTTCAAAACGTTTTGGTCTGACATAAGAGCGAGAAACGCGCAAATCAAAAACAACAAGAGGGCGTGAGAACAACAGTCAACGGCGAGTTTTGAAAGAAACAATTCTTTTAAGAATGAATTTGGTGTTGGATTCTTAAAATAAGGCGGATTAATTCGGAGTACACGAGAGCGGATTACGAACTAAACGTGGTACAACTGAAATTACGAGTAGACAAACCACAAAAAAGTCGTTTCTTGAGAGTTGGTTCGTTAGCGCGACACAAAATGAACGGACGTCCGCCTCATAAAGACACAATGCGATTTTGTACACTAATGGAAGAAAGTGAAGAATACAGCAATTAATGTACAGAACGCGTTCCTTGCGCGAAATTCTCTGGATTACATTTGTGTTACAAAAGCTTGTGATAAACTTGAATTCAGACGAAGCGAAATTCCGCGCAAAGTCCCGTTTTCGATTCGTTTACAATTCAGCGCGCGATCCCAAAATTTCCATCAAAAAATTACCGCTTTTCCACCACGATTTCGCAAAGTAACTCTTTGAGCACACCTTTTGCACTAATTTGAGAAGGATTGAAATGCTCTTGAAAGGGACGACATAGCGCTTTGAAAGTCCATTATTAAAACATGATTTGCGATGCTTGAGATTAACGAGCGATAGCAGAGAGCACCAGCGAGTGTCTGACGGCACTACTAGAGAACACCGACGTCTTCGGTACATTTTCCTGTTTCCATACTCAACAGTTTAATGTTACAGGGCTTTCCATGGACAGCATTGCTATATCTAGAAACATGTAATCACTCGAGATCTTTCAAGTACTAGATCACAGTATACAGTATTAGCAAATTAAGGTTATAGGGAGTGTGATAAAACACAACTTAGAAAACATCGTGGTTTACCTACGACACATGTATTAACCTCCGGCAAAATTGATCCAAATAGGCTATTATCTCACCATGATGCCCAGGTCTTCGTATGGGCTACTTAAACAAACCTAGCACGACGAGTAGAACAAGGCTGTATTCAAGGCTTCGCCGCGCAAATTTCGCGCAATCTTTACAGAACCAAAGCTAAGAAACGATTGAAATCAAAAGAACCAAGTCGGACGGATCAACAACTTTTGCACAAAGGCGAAATTGAATTGCACTTGTCAAAGGCCAAGCTATTCAACTTGAGCCAACGCTAAGCAGCAAAAAGGAGTGAAATTTCCCCAGAGGATAAATCATCACGACCAAAAGGAGCTTGTTGAAATTAAATTTTATCGGCATCCTTGAACGGGATGGATGACTTACTATAGTCATATAACATATCACAAGCAAACGCCACTTGGTTACATAACGATATCTAGAAAATACAGGGAAGAAAATGCTCCGAGGGTTTCCATATGAACGCTTTTCAGGTGGCCACACACCAGAAGAATGAAAATTAACACCACACCAAACGGGTGCTCGCAAGACAACAGTATGCTAATTTCAGAATTTTTCGTTCTGCTTTATCTTTTCAGATCTTCGTTTCTAACGGTCTGGACGGCCAGTGTCTGATAAATGTTAGAGCTACTTACATACAGACACCGGCGACTTCAAGATAAAAAATCAACTGCTTTGAGGTGAAAAAGGAAAAGATCTCGGCGGTTCTATAATTGAAAAATCCAACTGGCTACATACTGGGCAAGGTGTAGAAACAAAGTCACCGCGGCGCCATCTGACTAAACTTTCACAAACTCGAGGCGTTTCAAAAAAAGTACAACTCCCCAAAACAACATATGCTGGCGAAAACAAGCTTTCTCTGGGCAAAGTATATTTTGAAATTTAAAAAAAGTGATTCCCAGATGTAAAAGAAAAAATACAAATAACGACAGAATACGCTTGTATTTTGCGTGCAAGTGCCTAAAGCTCACTTCATTTGACTACCAAATGCCAATTCTCTCAATGATAAGTTCAAGACTCCAAGCTGAAACTTCATACAGTAATTGCGCTTTATTCTGCAAACTATTCCAGTGAAGTTTTTAATATTGCACAGAAAAGTCCACATCACTCGAACTCCAGCTATGTTGTTTGGAGATATCTGCATGTACAAAGAGTACGAAAGATCACATTCAAAATATCAAAATATTTCACATGTAAAATATCCGTCATTAATATTCGGCTCCGATATTTGCTTCAAGACGTTTCTTTGTTTATTAAGCTCAACTAGAAATTCTGAACGCTTCGAGAAGCTAAATTGGAGCGAATCAAGAGCACGTCATAAATTTATCCTAAAACGAAACTTACTGTCCTGTAACATGAAACATTTTAACGTTGAAATACGTGCTCTTAGCTGGTTTCTAAGCGAGTTCAGTGCGTTATCCGCTAATAAAGCCTATGTTAATTGCGGTCAGCGATGAAGACTTTTTAACTAAACACAGAAATTGATAACGTTAGTTGTCTTGATCCGCGTTTAAACGTTGCGATGTCGCTTTTTCACCGCAAAAATATAACAATTTCATTCGTCGCCGATTTTCAGTCGGAAACGTGGGGAAAGTAGTCTTGGGAAGAGAAACTTCGCACTGGGCTTAACAAACAATCTGCGACAGAGATGATCGACAGTTCACCCATAATAAACCCTTTCATGAAATTGAGTTTTTAATAAGTAATTTTGTCTACCTGTGAACAACATGAAGGCTAGTAACACAAATTCCTTCTAAAATAACTTCGCACTGGAAACAAAGCCTAAGAACGCACGAACGCGCAAACTGCGGACAGCAAATGAGTTTGAAACTCTCGAATCTCTTTATTCTCCCTCTTTTATTTTTCACAGCGCGCCAACGAAAGACTCGTTTTATGAAAGATTAATTGTCTGGGACATGGCAGGCCCATAATATCTTCAGTCTCCAGCCATGTGTTAACGATGTGCTAAAAGGCATTAGGATCGAGTTTCACTCGAATGTTAACTAATTTCACTTAACCACACAAGCCACAACAACTCGTTAAAACCGAACATCTGATCCTCCCTGAAAATATCAATTTCTACACTAAAATCCCGCTAATGCAATCACGTTAGACGGCAGGATACAGTTTCAACGTCAAAACGCTAACCGAATATCACAGCGCGCTCAAAGTCCGTTCGCGAAATCCTAGCAGTGAAAAATAGAATTAGTTTTCGTAAAGAAAAAAGCGCCAACAGTATACGTGCGCAACTAAGGGCTACGAGGAAAATGTTTGATGAAAATCAACTTCGTGCATGAAAGAGGACTTACTGACTGGACACGTTTTGCTTGTTGACACCACGTGTTCCCTACGGCCGGCCAGTTGTTTCAGCCACGACCTGCGACGATTCAACTTTATCGGCGAGGCGAAAGCGCTCGAAGCTAGCGCGCACTTCCAAAAAGACCACAACAACCGCCGTGGCAGAGACTTTAAAAACTCGCTTTTGCAATTTCCGATAACTAATAACAAGCTACCAGTAAGGGCGACTGAGAAATCGAAATCGCTTCATTTATTTCAAAGAAAGCACGATAAACAAGCCATTCAGAGATTAAAGCGCGTGAGAAAGGGCACAAAAAACCTCTCGTCACCGTTCACAGCACCTGGGTGAAATACGCACAATGGGAAACCCGTTTTTAATTTGTCCCACACGTGCGCAGGGAATTTACACGTTCGCGCGGTCTTGATACGTGTTTTTATGTCAACGCTGGTGCACTTTAAGGGTTTCAAATGGTGGGTAAACACAAGATATGCTTGCATTTAAGTATAAAAATCATGAGCTGTAGAATGGGACCCTTAGCGATCAAAGCAGAATTACCAACACTGTGAACAACTTCCATCATCTTGGCATTTGACAAGTGGAAAAGATTTAAGGAGCAAAAATCCAAGGCGCTTTCCTAAGCATTTACAGATCAAAATACAATCTCATGCAAAGTAGCCACTGTTGTTGTTTTTATTAGAGGCAGATTTCCATTCAAAAATAAATTTGGGAAATGAATTTGATCTTGAAGATTGATTTTGAGATTTACTTTTTTTTTCTTCAACAAAAGCATAAATTTCCCAGTGGGAGGAGGAAAATTCAAGTGGTGAATTTCTCAGGCTGTCGGAAGAAACCGTTCACTCAAAGGGAAACTGCCATCGGAAATTAACAGCAAAACTAACACCGCTACCAATTAATTTCGCAGAAAACTAAACTTACTTAGGATACTTATAAACCGACTTTTAACTGAAAGGATATTAGCGGTGTTAATTGAAATCTTAACACAATATTCCGTATTTCCACGCGGCACGCTGAAATTATTAAACTAGCTCAACAAACATCATTGGATTAGAGCGGTCAAGTTTTTTTGATATTTTAGGGTTTTTGCTTTACATTTCTGTTCATCTCGAAAAAGGACTGTTCACTTTATTAGTGGGTTAATTACTCGAGGCGACGGGTCTTGATTAAACGAAAAAAAGAAAACAAAATTCTCGAAGTCTCGAACTTTCTCAATTCGAACTCTTAAATTTGAAGGAATCAAATTAATGCTGCCTCTAAAATATTCACAGCACTGCAAAAAGCTTAATTAATGTTTGAATTCACGAAAGCGAGCAAACTACAGTCAAAGGAAAAATAATTTAGAACATGAAAATCTTTCATATTCGATCCGATTTGAAATGAGAGACGGTTTCTAACGAAACTGTAGAAACAAAATTTGAACCAAGCATTAAAAAGTTCTCTAAATTTGGACCCAAAATAAAACTTTGCAACGCGAAGTAGATCTGCTCCCCATATTCTACTATAGCTTTTAATTTAGTTTACCTCTCATAAGCACCGAAGACCATAAATTGGCGCTAATTTCTTTTCTACTCAAGGCACCAAGACAAGACAGCAAAAAATTATTGAATAAGCGGATTAACGCTCAACATTTTTAGACCTTTTGTTTTGATCCCTCAGGCAATATGAAGATTTATGAATTGTTTAATATTTCTACGTCGAGATAAACCGAACTATGTCCAAAATGTTTAGAAAATAAGGAACTATTAAATTTCCTTTAACTTGGCATGGCATATTTCTCGAAATAAAAATTAAGTTTGCTTCCATCCGCACACGGCAAAACAAAATTATGAAAAAGGGTTGAAACAGGCAAGAATATCACAGAAAACTTTGATTTAGCCACGCAGAAATGAAACCACAATTTTCTTTGGTTGTACAATCTGTTCAAACAAACAGGCAAAGCTGCAGCACAGAAAATGAAACTTTCGCGACGTAAATTAGAAATCCTAAATTGCTATCAGCTTTTTTTAAAATTACTTCTCAGATGATGTCACTCGTTTTCTCACTGAAAAAGCGTAAATTTATTGCCACATTATCGCTTTAATAAAAATCTTACTATGGACAATCTGATTTCCGCGAGCAGTTCAGATTTTGTGGGACTATTTTGGCTAACACGAGGAAGCCCCAGGGCCGTAAATGCGCGACGCAAATCAGCCCATGCAAATCAAGTTCCCGGTACTAAAAGCGGCCCAAAATGCGGCCCCCAAAAGAAGTAATTTCACGAATAAAACTTGCGTGCGCGGTCACTCGCAAGAAATTAGCAGATCTAGGTGGGGTGCCTGCAGTTTCTGAAGAGGGCTTATGAAGGATTGAAATTCTCAATGCATTTGCCCCACACGTCTTCCAGCAGGGGGTACGTGCGAGATTTCTCCCTCTTCCTGTGGTCCAATTGTTTGCCGTTTAAAGTTTTGCTTGTACCCTGAAAATAAAACTTACATCTTCAAGGAAAAAATCGTACATTTTGCGTTAAAAAAGGAAATTTCTTTGCACAATGTGCATTCTACTCAAAATGGCTAACGTGATGGGTGCAGTTTGATTCTGAGGTTCTAATTGTACAATTTGCTAGCTAGAAGTGCTGAATTTCGACAGTTTCCGCGTCAAGAAACAAAACCAATATTTCCTACCCGTTCGCGTGCCGTATAGCCACGAAAAACTACAGACATTTCAAGAGCAACTCTCCTTCCAAGAACACACTTCAAGAAACTTGAAAATCTGAGAGCTTCGTTTTCAAAACGAACCATAATCGCTCTTAACGTGCTCGCTCGATCTCTCGCTACACTATCAGTAAACTCGCCTTACCGTAACGGCGATTTCTCCTGGTTTTCCCCACAAAGATCATCCCAGATTCGAGAAGCGAAGACAACTCAAACACAAAAAGCGCCCGAACCAAAACGCCTGAACGGCGAAGAATAGCTGACTGACACAAAAGCAACCGCATCTCAAATAACCGAAAAAGGGCTATTTTGTCGAGCAACACAAAATGCTTATTATGTTGTTTGATAGCGAATGACGTGCCTTGATGTGAAGCATTGTGTGGAGTGTTTACAGGCGCACAATAATACTTTAACCTGCTTTGCAACGAGTTGAATGGACTGAACAGAAAGTGCACCACAAACATGCCTCAGGGAAACAAAAGCGCGCGACCTAATTGAAGCTTTCCAATATAGAGTTCCCTTTGTTAGAAATAATGTTCGGCGCTTTTGAAAGACAACTGAACAAAGGCGAGCATGAATGGAGAAAAAAGCTTCGTGAAATTGTTATTGCATATTTGCTAATGGACTGGCATTGAAGACTTCTAAGATTTTGATTTTCCCTCGGGCAATCTTCAAGCTTTGTTTTGTACAAAGTTTGCACAATTTGTACCAATTTTTAAAACAAAATTGTACAAATTTCCATAGTTTTTAACCTTGCTTATAACGTGCTAGATGTTTCATTCTGACAAGATACTTCCGCGCAGAGCCAATTTCGATTCAACCGAGCCATCTAATCGCGGAAACATACGGAAAACTCAAAGCCGAGAAAGCTTTTAAATCATTTACGATTCACCCAAAGGAAAAAAAATGACCCATCAAATGCTGCTACATCTGTGTTTGTTTTAGTTTGTCACAAGATCTCTACTTAATGGTTGTAAAGCACGTCATATAAGTGGCCAACTATCAAAGCACTAAAAAGTGTACACAGACAGAAAATAGTCTAAGTGAAAACAAATTTAAGATACCAAAGAGCAATTTTTATCGATAAAAATCTTAAAGAAACCCATTTTAAGTGTGTGTCATAGACTTGAAACTCAAGAATGTCTACCATGTAAGATATTTTTTAAGTTTCATTAACTCGCTCACGCAATTTTTTACCTCAAACGAACGAAACTATCTGACATTTGAAGACACCACAAAAAACCCTGGCATACGATATCGAATATTGCATTTTACCAAAATACACTGACGCAAACTCATCACTATTAAAATTAAAACAGTATCAAATATTGTGTATCGTGAATTTAACTTTCAAGTGTATTGCTGCAACACTTAAACAATAATTTGCCTTAATGTGCAGCTTTTTAATGTGTCGCCGATATTCTATACCATCGAGTTAAAAAGTTTCAAGTGCGTAAAACATGGACCTTCGCGAAATGATAAACCAATCATAAAATTTGTGCTCTTGGGTTTAAGGGTAGTCACGACATTTTTCATAACGCGGATGAAAAAGAATATCACATTATTCTTAGTTTTAAGGCAAAGACTAAAAGGCAAGTGTTGGGTTACGAAGATACAGATTGATGCGCTTAAGGGTAATACGCTTCTACACAATACGTTTCCTTGACAACGGCGTATTCCACACTTTCAACGTTCTGGGGCATGGATCATGCGAAGGAAAAAAACAAATTACAGAATTACAAATCGAGTCGAGATTTTCCAATTCTCACGGATGGAAAGTCTTAGACACTTCTCTTGACACTTTCGAACTTTACTAGAACTCTGATCAGAATTGAAGAATTCCACAACAAGAAACACGAGATATATCGATTCGAGTTGCAAAATTCCGCCAAAAAAAATCCTCGTAGTATTAATCGCAGACGACAGTCATACGGGTTTGAACTATCTTAAAAGTACTACGCAACAGTGATATCGCATTTTATTCACCTAATATCTGAAAAACGGGGAAACACGTCATATATTGAGTTCTTGACGAATCTGACGCAAAAAGACAACTATCAAAATGATACTCGACAGTAATACCGTATTTTATTAACCTAATATCAGAAAAAAAAGGAGAAACAAGTCTAACATTGCGTTCTTGACGAAATCTGACGCAAAAAGAACGACAATCAAAACAGTGATACAGCAGTTTCTCGCACGATCCATACGGTCCCGCGCGTAATCCCACGCGTTACCCACGCACGTTATGTTTTGGAGGCAACCAATTCGGTCACACGCCAATGAAATTAATATTACAAAGACAATTCACAAAATGTTCTAATAATTTCAAGCTGAGGAGAAATCCATGCGATAACACCCGTATTAACTAGCAAGGACTGATACATTTTGGGCCCACTTGTCCCATGAACTGGGAGAAATATCTGAACGAATATTTTATTTTTTCAAGAAACTACCAAGACAAAAAACTCATTGAATTACACGTTAAAATATTTGATAACAATTAACATCCATCATTGTTTTGACGTTTTAGTTGCTAAGCCAGAAACAAAACAATAGCAATACTAAATAGCGGAGCTATTTTAAGTTTTATGAATACACGCTCTCTGATCATTCGAGCTGTCGACCGCTTGTTTCGCAATATTTTTCAAAATGAAATGATCTTTTTTTTGCAATCTTACACACTGGGGGGTTAAAAAATTACCGTATATAACCATAATGATATATCCAGAAATTATACATGACATCTGCTTAGGCAATAGGTAAAAGTGAACTGAAAAGGTTGTAAAGTGCCATTTAATCACTTAATATCAGTTCAAAACCCGAACATTTCCGCAACAATTCTGATTAATTGGCGACGAGCGGGAAGAAAACGAAGGAAGTTCGTCATGTAGGCAATAGCTCGTAAAATATCGTAAAGTATTTAACGTGTCCATAGCTCTGTTCTGAATCCAGTGATTAGTATCATACCATTAAATTATATCCTTGTCAAACGTGTGTGGCCAAAGTAAAATTAAAGTATGGAAGTAGTTAAAGTCTATGTGTGCGGAAATGTCCAATGGAAACTGTCAATACAAATCTCAAAGTAGCAAATTTATTTTCGCTCACAAAAAGCCACCTGCGATAAAAATAACGTCGATGACATTGTATCATAAAAATGCGTGTCGATATTTGCGGTTGTTTTCCTAACTTGCAGCACGTGCGTGCGTTAAATATTTCTTAGTCTACGAGCCCACGCATATTAAGTCATGTAAGCTCATTTTGGACTAAAGCAACAACATGAAAATGTGAACCCGTCTCTGGATAATTCGCCTATTACCCGATTTGTCTCAAGAGCGGTTACTGACGCACGAGGCTATAAATGCACCATTTAGTAAATATCGAAGACGGTTAACATTTTTTTTTTCGCGCTGCACGTGCGAAAAACCAGGCTCTTTTAACTATGCTCGCACGCAATCACGCGAAATAAACGCACTCGACGCAATATCTTTCAAGTCTTACCCGCCTCTTTATTTAAGATGTAGGGGCCATTATTTAAGGACAGTCCAAGCGGAGATAATTTAGTGAGCCTATAAAAGACTTTTCACGGTTCCAGTGAAAAGAAGTATTGTCTAAAACGCACAAAGAGTTTGACCTTTTAACGTCTAAAACCTTTTACAAGCTGTCGCCAGGAAACTTTGCATACACGCTACTGTGTGCCTATGATTCTATCACAAAACACGTCAATAAACAGTCAATGAGGATAGATTGCACGCGAACAAAGACGGCAACGGGCCGGAACAAAGACAAACAGAAAACAGTTTAAACTCTTGAAAGCATTTAAAAAATCCTGTGTTATTGTCTTGCCAGAGAACAATAACGCAAATAAAATGCGAGATTTAAATGCTCTTGAAAAACCTTCGCTGCCATAATAGAGTCGCAGTTAAGTGAAAATGATCCGAACATTTTGTCTTTCTTTTTTTTTTCATTTTATCTATACACAAAAACAATTCCTGCTAATAATAATTTCAACTGTTGTTAGCACAAGCAGTGTTTAAAAGAGAGCGTTTTTTTCTACGCACGGTCTGTCCTAAGTAAATTTAGCGAACAAAAATATGCCGGCGAGCTGGCAAGAAAGTCGCACAAGTTTCATCACGAACGTACTCAACTCGCATTAATTTAGAAATCGGCGACGCAAACTGTTGTCTAAGATGCATAAAGGGGCAGCTTTTGCCGACCCGATAGAAACATGCACTGGCTTCGAATGAAGTACACAAACGCAAGTTGCTCTTCTGACAAGGACAAAGAATGAAAATTCGCATTGTTATCACAAGATAGCAGTTTCCTGCTGGTTCTTGTAAGCCAATCAAAGTAAGTTACGACCGCAAAAAACGCATTAACCAATCAGAACCGGAGGCAAAATGCGCGGGAAAACATAATCAGAGGCGAACGCGGGAAAACATGAAACACGGATGGCAAGCGCGCGTAAACATGTAACCAGTGGGAACCGCAAGATTAGCGTAACAGGGAGCAAACACGTAAAATGCGCACTTGTCGTCAGGTATTGAAAAATGTGTATCTGTTTACGAACGCGGAAAAGCAAACTGGCGGTTAGTGTGAGAAAAATGTAACCCATGGTAACTACGCGAAAACCTTTAAAAAGTAAAGGAGGCAAGGAGTGTCGCCGTTTCGAGCAAATCGCTGCTGAGGGTACCCAGGGACTTTCAATCGCTTTTCATCCATAGTCAGTCTATATACAGTAAAATAAAAATCAATGATTTAACTAACCGGTTCTCGTTTGTGTTGCAGTTCCAACAATTCTTCCAAATTTAAATGAACGTCGCAATTTGCACCAGTGTCACCTGAAAAAAACAAAAAAACAAAACAAAACAAAAAAAGAAATGTTACCTTCGTGAATTTTTATTCCCGAGTCCGTATTTTTACGTGATTCAACACAGACCTACACGGCATCAAGGGTTCAGCTGCGATGCAATGTTGAGACGTACAACAAAAGGCAATATATTAAACGAGCTGGAAAACTGGAGAACTACCTCTAAACTGATGGTGATTTGTAGTACTGGAAATAATACAAGAATCAATAAGCATTTACCTGTACTGCGAAGACACACTTGGTAGACACCAGGCTGTGAAGAGGCTATTGTAACTGTTAATTCAGATTTTCTGTTGAAGATGAAAACTAGAATAAACGGTTTGCTCTGATAAAACGCTTTTCAGTTTACTAGTGAGTAAAATTTTGTGCTTGGTATACTTTAGTCGACCGGGCTGTCTTGATGGTCCAAAAAAGCGTAAATCATTCTCTTATTAATCAGCCATGTTCTAAACGAGCAAGGGACTGGGTGCGAATATGACACCTGTCCCTCCAAACCATACAAAGTTCTCTTAAATCACAGCTTTTCAAAAGTGTACTATATCTTTGGGTTTGAACCAAAAACACTGACATTTGAAAAAATTAACTAACTTTTAGAAGCTCTTTAGTTACCAGGCTCGGTTTTTCAAATTAATCGGTTTTAAATATTCGTGGCTAATTGGAGCACTCGCACGTTTCCCGAATCTCTTCGTCCTCAGTCGGATAATACGAAAATCTCTCCGAAGATAACTCGTGTTACTTAGTAACACCTCTGAACAACACAACAGTCGCGACCTCAGATGGTTCTTTGCTTACCTTTTATCAGGAAATCTATGCCCTTCGACCATCACTCCTTCCTTTTCGAGCTGACTGTAACTGAAGTTGACAGGGGTGGTGTGCGTTGTTTCTGCGGCAGAGACATACTTTACATCTCTCTGGAATGAATGGCAAACAAACCACGGTTCAAAATCATTCCAACAGAAAACGTTTATTTATACAGCATAAAGTTCTACCTTTTAAAGTTTGTGAAAGTCACTTTATTGCGTAGCCGTTGTTCAAGGTGGTTCTAACTTTCAAATCTGTGGATGAGACCCTAGCGTGTGACAATTCAAACAAAAGCTATCGAGCAGTACTTCCATGTGGTACTCTTTGCTCTGCTGTAAAGGGTAGTTCTAACTTTCAAATCTCTGGATGAAACCCAAGGACTTGGCCATTCAAATAAACGCTGTCGAGCAGTACTTTCATGTAGAACAGTCTACTGCGCTCTACAAGGCAGATTGGGTAACTTTAAAATCTGTGGATAAAACCCTGGTATGTGACCACTCAAGTGAAAGCTATCGAGTAGTACTTTCACGTGGCTCTGTTCGTCTTTCAAGTTTTCCTCACTTGAAAGCTCAGTTAATTTTCGATAATGCTACAAAAGAAACTCTCATGAATTGCTAAATCACCTTTGATGAACCCATGACTGCTTTTGCTCTCACTGCAACCAAATATTCTGTAACAAGAAAGAAACCTTGATTTTAGTTCTTCTTGATTAAATTTTCATGTCTTAAGTGATAAAGCAACCTATTACTGATAAAAGCGTACCTTTGTAGACGCTTAGTTGATCCTTCAGATACGCCTCTTGCTTGAGTAAAGTCTAAAAAACAATTCAGTTTTACATTAAAAGTAGTTTTTCTCAATGACTGTCGTAAAACCACTGCCTTGACACGCCCTTGAACTATTTTACAGTTACGGAGTCGAGGGAAACATCGAGATTCTCGGGAACAACACTAACTTTTTCCTTCGAGACCAGTAATTAAGGGTATTAAGCCTTGCCTAAACGGACTCGCAAGTAGAAAACTTGGGTCTACTTGCGAGTCCCTCTGGCCACCCAACCCAAGTCAACGCAAGTTGAGTGACGTCCAAGTTGAGTGCATAATGGTTACAATTTAGCCCGTAGCCTTGAAAAGGCTTTTTTGAAATGGCTTTTTTTTTGGCGAGGAAACTTGCGAGTCCGTTTGGCCAGGGCTTAATATCCAATGGTTTCTACCCGAACCAATCAAAACTCTTACAATACAATAGCCAAATATAAACGTTGTTTTTGGAATGGTCGATATTTTGTGACAACGACTTGAGCCGGGGCTTCAGCTTGTTACTTTAACGTTGTCCAACCAGACTTAGTCCAAAAACGAAACTTTATGACTACAACATTTAGTGTCGTTCACCCACTAACCTCATAAACATTTCTAAGACTGTTGACTTTGGGCTTCAGTTGGAAATATTTCAGCACTTTATGCTGAACTTCCTGTGAAAAACAACAAAACACAAGTTGAAACCTCAAGTACGTATTTTGTTGTCTCATGGTCAACGCGTAGATAAAGCAAGTGCATCACTGACATCTTGAAAACTGTAGCCCAAATTTTCGAGTTGGTCGGTCATTTCGACTCCATATCAGTCTCGTCCAATCTTTATCACCTTTGCTTATTTCCGCTTTCTTATTTCTTTGATGCTCTTCTACCTTTGGTTGACGAATTATTATTTTCACGTTTCCCTCTATTTGAATGTACTCTTGTACATTAAAAAACGATTTTTTTTTATCATAAGATACATGTCGCCATCGGTTACAAAAAGCAGCAAAGCTACTCAAAGCGAAACCTCGAGGGCAAATCTACGCGGCAATGACTCAAATACGCATGCACAAGACGATCACCCGCTGGACGATGATTATTGTTAATCTCGTTTAAAGAAGGTACCTATACCTGTTTCACTTCCTGTAAGAAATCAGGATCTTTTATAAGCTTATCGCTTTCTTCTCGATTGTGTTTGTACGTGTGTAAAATACAATCGGCAAGTTTGGATGCTTTTTCTCTTCTGTGTATTGCTTCGCTTGTTTCGTCTTCAGCGGGAGCAGCTTTAGACTTTGCTATTTTGAGAACACCAACGAGGGATCTTTCCTCCATAAATTTGACATCCTGGGAGAAATCCAGTGAACTGCATAATTAGTGTCTACTTCATCTTTTTAAACCGCAGAAAGCAAACCGCCCCTACCCTCCCCCCTAAAAATATTTAAATCAAATAGTGTTGTTGACTTAATATGGAGGTACATCTCCGACAAAATTCAATTCTCAGTAATTGAAATAAAATCATCACAATCATGAAAACATCAATCCAAAGCTGAATGGCAACAAGCTGATTCTGCAAATAGTCATAGCTCAAAGAGGAATAACGCAAGTAGGCATAACGCAGAGGCATAACTAATTAAGCATAACGCAAGTACGCGTAACGCAACTAAGCATAACGCAAGTAGGCATAACGTAAGGAGGCACAGCGCAAGTAGGCATAACGCACAGAGGCATAACACAATTCAATACTCAGTAATTCAAAATTGGAAATTGAAAGAACGGTGTCAACTTACCAAAGACAAGAGTTTGACATATAGAGCTTTTAGTTGTTCTTTTGTAGATTTCTCTTCTGCTGGTAATCTCTGGGCCATTAACATTTCAATAGATTCACTCCTCAATACTGTGAAAGGCAAAAACATAACTTTACAAATCATCACGCGTAATCTTTACTCATAATCACTCTGCAACTTCGGATCACACGACTTAGCTAAAATAATCCACTGTCCTCATTAAAGAAAGATAATGTCCACTGACAAATATCCATGCATAACCTTACAGCCATCTTACAGCGATCTGGCTCCTCCCCAGTCCTCACAAGTCCTGCATGCACGCACAGCCAGAACAACACACACGGCCAGACCAACACACACAAGCAGACCAACACACACAGGCAGACCAACACACACAGGCAGACCAA
>Ga0126339_10000139_pt1 | contig 30449 bp, 18 predicted proteins | sample OrbTmetagenome_2_FD_92532 | JGI IMG/M metagenome (GOLD analysis project Ga0126339, IMG submission 92532) | Coral microbial communities from Petempiche,Puerto Morelos, Mexico - Orbicella T R C metagenome | ecosystem: Host-associated > Invertebrates > Cnidaria > Coral | place: Petempiche,Puerto...
AATAAATAAAAAAGGAGATAATATAAAAAATTTTTATAATTTTTATTAACAATTAAATTTATTTTTTTATTTTTTTTTTAGAAAGGGGGGTAGGGGGGGGGGGGGGGGGGGGGGGGGTCACTCTGTCTTGCACAATATGGACAGACCTTTCAGAAACTATTGGACCTGGGAGGTTTCCCTTGGGAATGGACAAGTAATCTGAAAGGGAAGATAATTAATTTGCTGACAAATCATTTCTTACATTAACGTATTAGAGTCTTTCAATAGACTTGTCTTTGGTCCTGTATTATAAACTATTTTAATGGGAAAGAAATGAAAGTGATAAAACAAATTAAAAAGTTCACTGCAAGCCAGCATTTCCTGACAAAGTGTTCTTTACAGCATTCAAATGAAAATAATTTATCTCGAAGGAGAAATGTTATCTTTTCTTTAGGTTGTGACATATTTAGTCACCTATTTGCCATTTTAATTTTTGCGTTAAAAAGTGGGAGCCAATTTGCTTTTTTAGGAGAGAAACACCATTTGAAGGGGTGCATGGATAAAAGCCTTAAGTGACTCAAGATCTCATGTTGAATTCTCCTTTTTTCATACTAGGAAACAAAAAGCAATTTGCTAGGAGAGTCATGCAGTCTATCAGATGTCACTTGGCGTCTTTTTCAATGCACCCCTTCATTTATTTCTCTGTTGAGCTTAGCTTGAAAGAAATCTCCTAATGGTGTGTTAAATGATGTGAAAAATATATTATTACTTGTAGTAAAGATGCTCAGTACAATTCAGTGGTATGACCTTTAGTTAATACCATTTTTATCAGCTATGTTGTTCGTCCTTCGTAGTCTAAGATGACCAAAGACATCTAGGTTGTTAAAAATAAATTTCTATGGTGTGTCCGGAGGTGACTGATGAGACCAATCCGGGCAAGGAAGCCTCTCCCACAGGTAGGGCAGAAGTGGGTAGGGGCTGTGCTGTTAGTACTGGTGGCTCTTTCCTTGCGTACTGCTCGCTTCTCCTTGGCTTGATGGGACCTGCGTTCCTCTGCTGCGTGGGCTCCTTTGGTGGTGAGTTGGCACCAGGAGGGTCTGTCGGAGGCAAGAGACGCCCAGGACTCAATGCTGATGTTGAAGTCTTTTAGGGAGACTTTTAGACTGTCCTTGTAGTGCTTTCGCTGCCCTCCAACTGTGCACTTGCCAGAGCAGAGCTCCCCGTAGAAGAGCTGCTTTGGAATACAGTCATCTGGCATGTGGGAGACGTGGCCTGCCCATCTCAGCTGGGCCTTGCACATGACAGTGGTGGCACTGAGAAGGTCTGCCTGCTTCAGGACTTCTGTGTCCGAGACTTTGTCCTGCCAGTGAATGTGGAGAATGTTTCGGGGGCACCGCAGATGAAAGTGGTTGATCAGCTTCTCATGCCATCTGTACACAGTCCAGGTTTCCCAGCCATAGATTAAGGAGGTGAGGACCACAGCATGGTAGACTTTGAGCTTGGTATTGCGGCTGATTCCTCTTCTCTCCCAGACTTTCGTGCACATCTATAAGTGGAAGGGCAATTGCCAGGCATGCGATAACCGCAGAGGAATATCCCTCCTGTCTATAGCAGGCAAGATCTTGGCCCGTGTCCTGCTGAACCACTTGCTGGAGCACCTGGAGCAAGGCCACCTCCCTGAGAGCCAATGTGGTTTCTGTGTGGGTCGTGGGACCAGTGATATGATCTTTGCTGCTCGTCAGCTCCAGGAGAAGTGCATGGAACAGCATTGCGACCTCTACACGACCTTCGTTGACCTGACCAAGGCCTTCGATACGGTCAGCTGGGAAGGCCTTTGGAAGATCATGGAGAAATTCGGCTGCCCGAGCACTTTCATCACAATCGTCTGCCAATTCCATGATGGCATGATGGCCAGAGTCCTCAACAACGGTGAACCATCTGAAGCCTTCCCAGTGACCAACGGAGTCAAACAGGGTTGTGTCCTGGCCCTGATGCTGTTCAGCTTGATGTTCTTGGCAATGCTGTCTGATGCCTTCAGGGACTGTGATCCTGGCATCAATTCCATTACTAAAAGCTGGTAAACTGTGACTTACCATAATACAGCCATGGGATACTGAGTAGTTGAATTGATGCAATCTACATTTCAAGGGACTACATCATGAGATAAGTGAGGTAGAAGGACTGTGAATGGGTTCATTCTCAATGAGCTCACATACATAATTGTTAACTAAAGTATGTTATCCTTATTCCCAAATGGCATATCTACTTTTGGAAGCTAGACAACAATCCCCCTAGCTTAAACTTGTTTTTAGAAATCTTCAAAGATAGACTTTTAGTGAATGAAAAAGAATATAATTAGTGATCCCCAGCACCGGTCAGTGCCAGCATGATTAATGGCAATGAGAAAAATACAATGTATCAAATGGAGACCAGTAATTGTTCCACTAGGTATTTCAATTTTTGAAGTTGTAATTCTGGTCCAACTGTTCTGTATTGTTCTTGAGTTGTCTTTTTCCTAAGTGGGAAATAAATGTACAGAAAATCATGAGACAAGCAACAATGTCTTGTTACAGTATATTGTACCTTTCCATGATGAAGAAAAATAGCCTTTTTCAGGTCTATAATATGTTACCAACGATGGGTCATTAGGTTGATACCCTTATTGTGGTATTTCAAATTATCAGTTTTGGAAATTGCTGGAAACACATCATATCTCATTTTCATGTTTTAGGTTAACAAGATAGCTTCACTTTCTAATAGTTATTGTTCTTGTTCAGCTGCGTTCTATTTGATGACTATTTTTTCCTTACCCTTATATATCTATTTATTATAAAGTTTCCACATAATTCACGCTCTGATTGGCTGAAACAGTGTGCTTTATCAGAGAACAGATGCACAGATTGGTGACGGTAAGCTGGCTTTCAAATTCTTGCTTCGGAATTTTGACAAATTTGACTGAAATTAAACGTTCCCTGTGACTCAGACAAACACAAGGGAAACAAGCTATTTGTTTGCAGTAAACATGGCTGCACGGAGGCCATTTTTGACAACAGTAGTGTTAAAACTGTAATAAAACAACAAGTTTTGCTAGATTCCTGCATACAAAACAGTAATCATGTAGCCAAATAAACAAATTGTCAACCTACTGAATGCTTAGATAAAAGACATTATATTTGTTACAAAAGCAGAAATTACACTATACATGTAAAATAATGGTAGAAAACACCAATTGAGCTGTTTCAGTTTATATTGAGAAGCTTTTTTTTTTTGTAAAAATGCTCAAACAACACATACATGGAGTGTAGTAACACTCGTTTGCTAACTAGCGATGTCAGCTCTGGTCATCTCAGCGAAGTGAACCTTAACAATTTCATATCTACTGTACACTCACCCAACGAGTGATCAGTTGAAAGATTGCTCTGATATTCTCTCCTGTACTCAGAGTAGAACCAGTGGGAGCAGTTTAGTCTTTCAACTTTGATGCTAGTTCAGGCAATCTTGCTGTAAGCAGCTGCAAGCGGCAGCCAGCAGTAAATAACTGGAGCTCCTTTCAAATAGAGCTCAGTATTTTGCATTTTCATCCGTAAGCTCTGAGCTTCTTGTTTTGTAATTTCCATTGGAAAAAATTACATTTTCATGAGCCTTAATGCAGCTTGATTCCTCTGGACAAGAAACCTTTAGGTGCTTAAAGATTAAACTTAAAAGCAAACTTTGATGTGATTGTTCTCCTCTCGAAAGCCACTCAAAACCGAAAGTTTAGCAGAAGTCCAGTTTGTGATTGTCAGCTGTTGTCTCGTTAGCCAATCAGATTATTTGAACAATTTTAACAAGGATCATGATTGGCTTATTTTGGTGTGGTTTATCAGAGAACAGATGCAGGCTGATGCCACTTTTTCCCGTTTGGAAAATAAAGTTTGGTTTGAAAATGCAGCCAAATGTCTGGAAAATTAATAGATTCTTTATCATAAAACATATAAAGAAGCCTTGACTGTACTCTGTTGTCAAGCACTTAGGAAGTGGTAGGGCACTCAAGAAGTAGGGAGAAACACTTGACTTCATCTCATGTTTTCCCTTACACTTCTTTCCTGCTCTACTGCTTCCTGTGTGCTGTACAACACAACAGAGCACAGTTGAGGCTTCTATGTTTGTTAATAATTTTTATTAAGTTACTTTTGCTTTATATTATTTTAATACACATTACTGTAATTTTTGTCGTATCCACTAGATAACTGCTTAATTTTTTTAGCCTTATGGTTGTTATAGGCAGCTAATACCTCATTTATAAGCTTCAAATTATTGTATTCTTCTTTCCTTTTTTTTGGTATAAATAAATGTTGTTGTTGTTGTTATATTGGTCCACTGCTAGCCCCAGCTATTTAAAAAAAAATGTTTGGTCTCCATTACTACTGACACACTTTCACACAGGATTATGTATACATGTATACATGCACAACAAATTTTTATGTGTGGGGGTGTTTAAGTCTTCCTTTGATAAAACTGTAGATTGTGGGAAGGGAATGAATTACTTTGTTTACCGGTAACAGGTTATTTATTTTTGCCTTTTATTACAGAATAACAAAGCCTGAAAAGACGACTTTTCATCTTCTTCACCTGTCCCTGTTCAGAGAATATCTGGATTGGGAATTTAGTGAACTAAAGGTGACTTAAAAGTTAAATAATCTAAGGATTGTCTCTTGGGTACTACTGGTAGAGGGATCCATATTAGTTTTTTCTCCAAGTTGTCAGCAGGGCAAGTATGCCAGATGACATACTTGCCCTGGCAAAATTTTACTTGCCCGTTCACATGCCATGCAATGCACTTTGGGATGGATGCAATAAGGTGGAAAATGTTTTAGTTTCATATATAATCAGAGTGCTAATCAAAAGAATTACTCTTCTTGTTGAGAATTAGAAAAGAAAAAAAAAACCTTTTATCAAATAAATTTTGATCAGCAAGGCTGAAGATTTCCATGGCAAACAGTTTTTTGATTCTGTTATTTCTGAATCACAGTAATGACACGATACCGGAAACGACCATTACCGTGAAATCCTACGGGTTGCCTCAATCTTGGGAAATTAACTACAAATTATATTTTAAATGCTGCACATTTCTGGAAAAAAATCTGCCTGAGTCTAGATAGCTTTCTCTCAAGTAAAGATGGCGGCGTCCTATGCCAATACGACACATAAAATGTAGCTTCTGTATATAGGTTTCAAAGTCAAAATCAAATCCCTCAGAATCTTTGCTGTCCTCTAGTAAGCCAAAGGAAAATAGGAAATTAAGTGGGAATCTGGGAACCAGGTTGTTTACATCGGTTATTGTGACATGAAACACAACGCTAAGTTGGAGTAAGCGCCAGCGGAAATACTATTGGACAGAAAAGAGATATGAAGCTCTTAAGTGCTCTTTTACATGTAAAACACCTTGCATGCCTGCCTGGTGGTTGAGAGGCATCATAAAGCCTTGATAAACCTGTAAGTCATCAGCACGTTTTAAAGAACCAAAATGTGCTTTCTGATGTTCAAACAAACTGATACAATTGAGTTATCGGCATTTGAAGTCAGGTTGATACAGGCAGCAAAGTCCAAGAGCAGTTCTTGCCCAAGAAAACAATCCTCTTGTGAGTTGTGGCCCATTTGTCAAGCGTTGCCCTCGTCAAAGTTTGGAAAGTGAGAACTGATTTTAGACTTCTAAAATATGTCTTGCATTGACTGCCATGTTTCCTGCACGTGAGTTGTAGAGAACCTTCCTGGCATGCATTGTGATCACACGCATTGGATGTTTGGTGGCCTTAAAAGCCTGGTAAACAGCAATATGAGGGTGCGTTTCTTTAAGAAAATCCAAGATTGGATTCTTAAATCCAAAAACAGATTTTGCGTTTCTTTTCTAAACAGATTAATCCAACATCTTTCGGATCATGGTGTGTCAAAGAAAAAGAAGAATCCACTTTGGGCAAGGATTCTTTGGTTCCTTTGATGCCCCATAATCCGAGTTACGTAGTTATTGACACAGGGAGTACCACAGATAATGGCCAACAACTGCCTTCTTTAAGTGAAATGAGCATCTCTGTGGTCACGCATTCTCGTGAAATCAACATTTAACTGTTTCTCAAGTGAAAAAAGCGCCTTTGAGGTCGCCTTTTCATGTGAAATCAACATGTGTGTATTTTTTTAAAAGTGAAATCAACATCTCTGAGCTTTCCCGTTGATGTGAAATCAACTTATGTGTTTTTTTTAAAGTGAAACAAGCATCTCTGCAGTCACACATTCTTGTGAAATCAACATTTCATCATTTTTGTTCCTTATGTGAAAGAAGCACCTGTGAGGTGGCCCGTTGACCTGAAATTAACGAGATGTTAGTGTTTTTAAGTGAAATCAAAATCTTTGAGCTTTCGTGTTGACATGAAATCAACATTGAACTGTTTTTTATGTGAAATGAGCATCTCTGTGGTCATGCATTCTCATGAAATCAACATTTTACTGTTTCTTAAGTGAAAAAAACATCTTTAAGATCGCCTGTTGACCTGAAATCAACATTTTGCTGTTTTTTGAAGTGAAGACAAAATTATTGTTTTCAAAACTTGAAGTGAGACAAAGTTTTTTGCTTTGTTGTGGAGCAGAAACTTGTTTTGAGCTTTTTTCTGGAAATTCAGAGCGTAAAAAGCAAAATATAACCTAACATTTGACATAAGGCGGATATGCATAAGGCCCTTCTGAAGAAAACCAAGGCCTCTTCGACTGCCATGAAGGCTGAAAGGAACGTTTTTGCTCTTCCTGCTCGTATTTGCTGATACAATTGCATCACGTGTTTTTTGTTTTTAGCATTTCTTTTTGTTTGTACTGCGGATGTAGTACAGAGCATCATTGGTTGACAAAATGAAAATTGAACCTGCAATGATTTCATTCACTTCATCCAAGATGGTGGACCAAAATGACGATTTAATTGCGAAATTGCAAAAGAAAGCTGCAAATCTCTATCTGTTTTCTACAAGTTTCAAATGGATAACAAGTGGTCAGGATGCAGGGAACTCATAACAAAATTTAAGAAATGTTTTTTTTCCTAGTGGAGTCAAACTAAACTTGTCTTTTTGGACAAGTTTCTGTATTGTTTAGGTCCCTACGATTTTGTTGTTGTCACAGATGACGGGACGACTGCGAATATAGATCCCTGCAGTATATAACCACTAAATATACAAGTTATAGCCATGTGTATTCCAGACAAAAATTACATTGGCATTACTGAAAACCCCTGCAAATCACAATTATAGACTGTAGGTAGCGTCTTGATACAAGATCACTATGGCCACTACAATTTTCAGGTGATTTCCAATTTTGAGCACTTCCTAAACAAAATTTAATTGAAAGGCCTGTTAGGCCCCACTATTGGAAAATTATTGCACTCTGGAGGCTTGAAGTGGTGAAAACAAACAGCTGTTGTAAAGAAAATTGTACATTTTGAAGACTAAACCATTTACCACTACCTTTAGTATGTTATCCTCCTTAGACCTTCTTTGGTCCACTTACAAACTACCCTAAACACCGGCAGATAAGCCACACTTGCAGATAAGCCGCACCTCAAGTTTGGCAACTCAAATTTTGAAAAAACGTTTTTGGAAAGAAATCGAAATAAATTAAAAGTGGAGTCTTGAGAAAGATCTTTACATGTAAATTTCTTGTTTTATTGAAAGCAAACCTGCAAAAATTCACCAACTTTGAAAACAGAGAATGCTTCAATCTGAAACCATCACTTATAATTTTTGTTCTGCAATAGCATGGAAATGATGTCTACTAGCTTTGACATATGTTTGATCTCTCTCTGGTATTTTTTAACCAGTATTTTTATTTTCATTCCTGTCAGTTTTTCAATACAATTTTACATTCAACACAAGAGCTCTTTTGTTGGTTCATGTGTAGCTTAGTAGCCAGGCATTTCACAGGAGTTGAATTGGAGTACTGGGCACAAATAGCTTTTGAAGCTTTCTTTGATCACAGCTCATTTCAGTGCGACAATGTAAACAGCTTTGTGGTGGAATGGAGATTTCCTGCTGAGCGATGTTCATCTGCCTTAGAATGGCAACCTTAAACTGGTTCAAAGATTTTTTAACGAAGGTTTAACCCATTGACGCCTGTGCCGCCCGTAACCGCCTGTGTGAAAAACTCCTCCATTTTCCTGTGCCGCCCGTAACCGCCCGAAAAAAAGCATGTGGGGACAATTGCCTTTCCTACCCTCCCTGAGGACTTTTTGTTCTCCTATTGTTCTATTGTTCTTGAGGACAAATAAACCAATCAGAATGGGCTTTCTGAGCATATTTTTAGAGGACTTTATGGGTCCTAGAAAGATGGTTTTTCTTCTTAAAATTGCGCGCTCGAAAAGTGCAGGTAATCATGGCGCGTCGCGGTCCAAATCTAAAAACTTCCAAGGTCTTGTTTTCATCCCTAACACGGATAAATGACTGATTTGGGCTTTAAAATAGAAAGGAAAAATACAAATCAATGTTTAGGTGGCCTCAGAATGGAGGATCAAGGAGTACAGCGTCCTCAAAACTATCTGGTGAAGAAGTTTTTCTTCCCACAACTGCCGCGAAAACATGAAGATCGGAGCGCTTTCAAGTAAGTTTTGACGACAGATCGCAGATTGAAAGCAGCTTTTCGGACTTAAGAAACAAAAAGGGTAATGTACATTATTACTTCGAACTTGAATTCAACTTTCGGAATGATTGGTAAAGCCACGGGCCTATAAATGACTGCAAAAGCGGTTGGACAAAACTCAAGCTTTCGCGTTAGTGTGAAGAATAATTTGAACATGCTGTTTATGCAGCGAAGCACGTCTGCGAAATTTGAACAATTTTTTGCTTTTAAATAGGTTTCTTCACCGCAGCTTGGATGAAAATTTATTGTTATTGAACTTCCTTCTGCATTTCTTTCATTTGGTTCCCTGTATTTGGGAATTTTAGGTTTTAAAAGTGAACAGTAATTTGCACGCTGGATTTTTATTTTACGGCGGTCTCCTGGCACTTCGTTTATTTAGTTTATTGGCTTCGTTGAAATATTTTTTGGAGTCTTATTCAGCTACTACAGAACCGCTGAGAAAAGAACTAAATGACCTCTAATTAACACAGTTGAAATACGACTGATCTCAAAATAATTCGCTTGTTTTTGTCGTCTTTTTGATTTACGACTTTCATCTTTCTTTTGCAGCATTGTAATATTTTCCTTGCGCGGCGAAGAAATTACTCGATTTCTTGTTTTCAGATTGAGTTTTACATGAGTTCTTCGCTTTTATTTTTCGTTGTTTTCTCAAATGTTAGCCGTTATAGTACAAGAATGAAATTCTGTTGAATTTGGTTTCGTTTTTTGTCCTCCAAAGTCAATAATTAACTCATTTTGGCGAAGTCAATTTTCTCAGCCTCTGTGGGACATTTTGTCGCGCGGTAAAGAAATAATATAATTTCTTGTTTACTTATCAGTTTCACACATCAGGTTGAGTTCTTTTTGTCATTATTTTTAATATTTTGACCCTTCAATTATTCAACTTTAAATAAACGATGTCTTGAAACCTGATCTTGTGTCTGTCGTTACTGCGCATATGGTTTATTTTTGTGCTTTCGCTCGCTCTGAAATATTCCAAAAAAACGCCAGGGAATTAGGGGTGGGTCACAGGCATTTCATTCAGGCGTCAATGGGTTAATGTTTTTTAACAGCAAGAAATGTAAGCTTACGCTTGCGAACAAAAATGGTCCTGCTAGGGGCCAATGTGTACGAGCAATACTTTGATATTTTTGGGTTACACTGTCACAATAAAAAAAATAATTCGAAAACCATTCAATGTATAAAGTCAAGAAATTATGATGTTATAGGAGAGAAATAAACAAGACACTTCTCCAAGTTTTAGGTCTTAACGTTTTCTCAAACTTCAAATATTCATTGAAATATTTTGCACAAATTTTTAGAGCCCAGTATGGAGCCGCCATGTTGGTGTACCTCCATGGAACACCAACATGGCAGCCAGAAAATAGTGTAAACAACTGGAAACTTGCTTTGGCTATCTAGGTGACTGATTATCTGAACTGATCAAGTAAACATTTAAATAAGCACTTTTCCTAATACTTTAACTTCTGAAAAGGCTAAAAATCACTAGATTAGTATATATTTTTCGACAAACACATCCTTAATGTCATGCACCACCTTACATTTAACGCTGTAATTCAAAAGGTGCCTCTTTTCAGACGAAGCAAGCTATTGAGCTGAAACGTTACTGCCACTTATGCCTGATGAGGATAATAACTTTGGTGACTCTTTAGTCATGTGCAAACTAAGAATTATTAGTTTTATGAAGTTCTTACAGTGCTATACTATCTTATAAATTTTTGATGAAAAGTGTTTATTTATGCAAATTTATGGCATGTTGTCCAGATGTTCTCGCAGATAACCTGCATCCCCAATTTTTAAGGAGAATTCTTGAGTGAAAAGGTGCAGCTTATCCCCTGGTGTTTACAGTTCACGGGAATAGGGAGAGTGTAATGCTATAAAAAGCAAACTGAGGCATATTCTCAGTTCTCGGATTTTGCAATCTGCCCTGATCTGACCTGTGTTGATATGTAGTAAGATTTTGAGCAAAATTATAGTGCATTTAACAATCAACAATCAATTTTTGTCATTTAAACCTGTTCAATACGTCTCTGAAAGCTTCAATCCGTCACAGCTTCGTTGTTCCACTTATTGAAAATAATGTCTTTACGAAGATATCATACTTTTCTTTTACATTGACCTGTTTCTTACAGATGCGAATAATATTATGTAGCGCTAAAACATTTCTGTGATCATTCTATGACCCAAGGGACATGCTCTTGTACAGTCAACCTTGTTTTACAGACACTTGTTATCTGCACATTGTAGGTGTTCAATGTTTCCTGATAACATGCATCTGTAGTTACATTTTTTCCGAGATCCCACTTAATGTGGATGCTCGGATGATATAGACACTTAATAGATCGTTTTCATATCATGTCATCAAATTCCAAAATCCAACATTATGGAGCCATGAAAGTTTTTGTCCTCATCAGGTGTAAAGGGTGCTAAATTTATATCAGTTTAAAATTTTTCAGCTCAATAGTGTGCTTGGTTTGGAAACCAGTGCATTTCGGATTTCAGAGTTATGGCAATGCATGACATAAAGGTCACACAGAATGGACATGCACGAGGGCCAACTGCCCTATCTCCAGCACCAAATTGTGCTTATTACGTAACGCTGTTTACCAAAAGAAGAAACACATTTCAAAGTGCCAAAACAAAGTCCACAAAGGCATCGAAATCAAGACCATTGTACTAGAAAACGACCCTGCAAATCTACAACTGTTCGAAGTGTTTTACATATGAAACTACAAAGCTGCCCTCAACTCCCAAGAGGAATGCAGCAAATTTGCAGACCTTTTATTCTAATAATTATTTTAACATAGTTAGAGACTCTTTGTACTTAGATCATGTCATTCATTTTTATTCATATTTGTATCTTATTATTTAGCTCATGCATTTTACCCCCCACATTCTTTCGCTTTTCACACGTTTTTACTTTACATCTGTATATAAGCCTTACGCAGAATATTTTTTCTTATCCCTGATGATGCCGTAGATCGGCGAAAGCTTGGATTTTTTTAAACAATTTTAATATCATTTTACAGTAGTGTAAGGCGTCAATTGAACTTATACCATTTTCATTTAAAATTCTACTGAAGGACAACATCCAACAATTGTTAAATAAGTTTGTTCAGAGAAGTTGTTCATGCCGGTTCATACCACAAAAATTTGTTGCTTTGAATCTCGCTATCTCAAATTTCTGTCTGGTTACCTTGAAAATTTACTACTTTGCATTTTTGAGAAAGATTGTGAATTTTTCGATCAGAACGCTTCAAAACATCTTCCAAAATTTCAACAGCATTTTGTGGAAAATTCGCCTGATGAAACTTTGATGAATTTTGTTTGCATTACTTTTGCACAATACTGAAATTGCAACCATCAGTTAGTACATGTAGCTTAGGAGAAAATAAAAGTTTACATGCCAGGATTCAAACCCACAACCTTCAGCAGTTAAACCACTTTGCCAACCTTCAACTGATGAATTATTCATGAAGAACTCAGAGTCACCTGCTTTGATTGACTACCACTGCAGGCCCAAATGATTCACACAGTAGTCTACAGATTCAAATTGCTGTGGTTTTCTGCTGGAAGTCACTTAGGCTCGATTACCAGCTGCTGTTCGGGACAGGAGTGGAAATTGAACTTAGAAATCACTCGTAATTTGCTCATCAAATGACTTGTTTTACTACTGTTACTTTACTGTTGGAAATCACTCAATTTGCTCAGCAAATGACTTGTTTTACTGGCTATGTTATCTGAATATAGATATCACAAGTTGGCTTAGAAAGCATTTTGATTTGGACCTTACAACCTATTTCACTGGTTTAAATTAAATTAAAATTTTCTTGGCTACAGCAAGCACACAAAAACGCTGGTCATCATGGGTTGTCTACTTTGAACACAAGGAAATTTTGAGTGAGATTACTCCAAAAAAGAATGTTTTTGATGTAACTCGTCACATGGGAGAAACCACTATCCATGAAATCTCAATAGTGCAATGTCATAATTTCCTGTATATGAAGTGGTTATCCATATTTTTAGGATTCAATCCTTGTGTCTGTGCTTTACCCAAGACACCAAATCAATTTTCTACAAGTCATTTTGGAGATTTTTTGAGAAAATGCTCAAAATTGAAAACTTCTGTAAATGGTTTGGAGACCCTTCAACAGCTCGCTTACTCAGTTACTTGCACAATATTTTTTTTATTAGTTTGTATAATTGCAGGCACATACATTGATTTAATGTTACAAAAAGTTAACTTTAAAAATTGGTAAAAAAACAAAACAAAAGTAATGTCATTAAATTCCTTTACAATGAATTAGTTTGACAAATAGTTAATTTTATCTCACAGGAGAAACTTCCCTTTCCTTATGATCTTGAGAGAATCATAGATGACTGGATTCTAATGGGATTTCTTGTTGGGAATGATTTTATCCCACACCTGCCAAATCTACACATTAACCATGTAAGTAAGCAGTAAACTTAAATGCAACTTCAATATAATTAAATTTATATTTTTCACTAATGATATGTTGCTGATAGGCTAATACAATTTTGGATTTAAAGTTATAAGTATGAGCACAATGGGAGGATTGCATTGAAATTTCACATAAGATGCCCCCGCCCCCTTCCTTAAATGTTCAATTTTTTGAGGCAAAAAAAATATTTCACCTCTCACGAATTACCTGAACTATGATGTACATGTACATGTACATGGACATCTACAAAAAATGTGCTAAACATTGCAGGCAGTCTTGTATTGCAGACCACTACTGTTTATTACCTATTGATTGTAACTTACAGTTCTGCTCAAAAGTATTTACCCACATCCAAGAGCAGTTCTTGCCCAAGAAAAAAATCCTTTCGTGAGCTGTGACCCATTTGCCAAGCATTGCCGCTGACAAAGTTTGGAAAGAGAAAACTGCTGCCATGAAACACACAGATGTCTCAAAAGAAAAAAGGGCCTTGAGTTGGCCGTGTTCGATCTACTCACCACAGCAAGTTGCCATGTATCCAGTGTGGTTGCCTGATGGTGTAGCGGATATCACGCCCGACTAATATTTGGGGAGATGCAGGTTTGAATCCTGCTTGGGACACAAAGTGTTTCTTTCATTTCAGAGACATGTGTTGAAAGCCACCTGCAATCGTGCTGACAAATTAAATAGTGTCAGAAATTTGACTAATTTAATGCCATGCCATCCTGTGTGATGCCATGCAATACAATACTGGTTTAATGTGAATATATGTTTAACTTTGGTGGTGCTCTAGAGTAGTTCACCAGCTAGTTTACAGATATATCACTAGAAAAGAAATATGATGATTGATTTCAATACCACTGCAGTACTGTAATTACAATTTTGTTAACTTAGTGACATGTTATCACTTTCTAGGATGCTCTGCCGTACCTGTACAGAGTTTACATTGATGTTATGCCCTCTCTGGATGGTAAAGTATTATTTGTCTGGTTTTCTGCCTCTTGATCTGCAACTAAACAAAAACAGATTTTATGAAAGGGAAAACTAAAGACTGAAGTAACTACCAGTTTTTGTGCAGTATATATTTTTTTCACTGAGGTGGTAGACTTGATTTAAACAAGTTAGTTTTAAATGAAAGTGCTTCCTCCCTTAAAAAGCTTTGGGCAAGCCCTGTAACTGTCTGGGCTATGTAGTAGAGTTTCATGGCAATTGATTCATGCACTGTAAAAAAGTTTAGCATTCATTATGTTCTAGGATTGGAGATATTTTGAAATAATTCATGCAAATAATAAGTCAACGCCTACCTTGTTCAATGGCTGATGAGGGTGATGCCTTGCAGTTGCTCTTTGATTTTCTTGAAAATAAAAATTGTTAGCAGACTCATTGCTCCTAGAGTTATGGGACTTTGGCAGTTCTGAGATCCATCGTGGGCCACTTTGCTTACCAGTTCTGATCTAAGTCCAAAATATAGCTCCAAGATATGTTGCTGCCACATCTGAAAGTTGAATAATTACGTGAAAAATAATCTTGCTGTTCTCTGTCCACAGTCCCGGACAAAATTAGTTGGGACAGTTGAGCTGGATCAGGTATCCCCCATCCCCCCTAGTCAGTGTTGGAAAATGTTGTGTTTTTTTTTTCCGACAAAAAGGGAAAAAATCACCTGATTATCAACGTTGTAAGTGAACTTGCTTTGTGTCCCAACGTTTTTGTCTGGGATTGTCTGAAAGAAGAATTTAAAGAATGTCACACCACTCGCTGTAGCAAAGGTCAGAGGAAAGGGCAGTACCATCTTGTGGGGTACAGCTAATGAGTGCTACTAATAAAAGACATCATCATGCAATGACAACTTTTACCTGGGTAGGCATTAAAGAACCTGAAGTCATCTTTCTAAATGACCATGACATGACCTTCTATTGCTTCTCTCGTAGCAAATGGCTCAGGTGCTCACCCCTAAAATCCAACTATGCACAAGTTATTGTGTTTGAAAAGGATGTTTCTATTTCCTCCACTGAAAAAGATGACCTTGCCTATGTCTTTAGAGGGGTTGGTTGATTCGTGCTGAAATGATGTAAATTTGGTTGAAACAGTGGGTACCAAGCAAGTGGATATTTTTGCCTTGTCCTCCCTGTTTCGCAGAGTTCATCCGTGGACAGCAATAAAGCATTGCTACTACCTAAACATGATGAAATTATGCACGACTCTCTTTATTTTCCCCTCTAATACCGGAATGCGTGTAAAGCGAGGTGTGTTCTTGGCTACAGAAGTGTCACCGGGTTAACTGCCACGATTAACCCTTACGATTAACCATAGTGGTAAAACATTTTGGTTCCAAACTGATTCATGTCATTCAAGTTATAGTGGAGCTCCTGTGCGCCGAAGGCGCGTGAGTGGAGCCCCATACCTTAGCAAATTTGGTAACCCATCGATCTGAAAAATCTTGTCACGTGACTGTCCGTACATATGTACGTACGTCTGTCCATATGCCAATACCTTGAAAACTAGCACCATTACCATAGCTACATCTTTGATTTTGGGCGTCCACGCAAGAGTTAATTGACAGCTGTCACAACAAGCTATCCGCTGACCAGTATCACGTGACTACATCGTGGGCTCAGGTTTAGAGCTCATTGAGGTTGCGTATTTTTTTTTAAAGTTGACTGCTGACCAGTTACTGGTTTAACGATTGGATGGCGGGCTCAAGTCATGTTATTTCTCTAGAGGAGAAGGAAGAGTACTCGCAAAGGCAAAATTTCAGTGCAAATTAACCCCTGGCTCGTTGTTGACTTTTCTTCTGACACATTCCTTGTACAATCGTCTCTTGGAAATTCCCTGATATATTGCGTACATAATTTCTACAATCTTGGTTAGGCTTGTTGGGTATAGTTTGTTAAAATTTAACTGGAAAAAATAGCAAAACCACACGCTGAACAATTGCATGCTCACAATTGATCATTTTTTGAGTTTCTGATCCAAGAAAAAACAATTCTCTTTTTCCTTTATCGTCAGTTATTGCAATCATGAGCTCCGCTTTTAGGCTTGGCTAAATCTATATATTACCTTTTTCGGCTTTATAGGAATTACAAAAAACTATTGAACCTTGTCTGGGATCATCAACTAGCAAAACAGAGCTTTGTGAGAAGGTTTATGTGGTTAACCGTTCAATTGAAATAGAAAGGGTTGTTACGTAGTTAACTTATTGTCTCTGGCAAACAGTTAACATATTTCTAGTGTCAAGCTCTACTATTTGACCACCAAATTACTTCCATCCTGTATTTCAAATAATGTGAAATGAGAAATTTTTGTACCTTCTGTCAATTGGGAAGAACAGCAAAGGTTAGGTTGCAAAATGCTGACTTTCAAGTGGTTAAGCGTTGGGGTTACTCGTGCACATTAATTAAATACATGGCACCTGGAAGTTGTTGTGTCACGTGTAATGTGATTTATCTGATTACTAGAAAATGCCTTAAAAATGTCTTTAATAATAGACACAAGCTCTAACCTTCCCTTAAATGCCATTTTGCTTGAAGGAGATTGCAAATTTTGTTTATTACAGACGGTTATGAGTTACTTTCCACGAATATCTACAATGAACCTTAATCTAGATTAACTATTCAATTTCTAGAAACAAGGTGACCTTCATTGACCCAACAATCAAATTCTAATGACAATCATTGGCGTTACTGTTTGGCTAGGTTAGACATTTTCTTTTTTCTCTGTTGACTAATGGGAGACAAAGTTAAAGTTACCTTCAGTTGTATTTACTTGTACCTAGTTGTATATTAATAACTCGTCCAAACATGACCCGCCTAGATTAGCTCAGCTATCCGCGGGCATGTTACAATTGGAATTTTAATTTGAGAACAAATAAAATGTATGTATGTATGTATGCATGCATGCATGCATGCATGCATGCATGTATGTATGTATGTACTTTCACTGGAAAATTCCTTGCATATCTCTTTTAGACAATCGCGGACAAAGGTAGTTGGGACAGTTGGTTGGATCATGTATCCCCCATTCCCCTAATTAATTTTGGAAAATGTCGCGCTGTTTTTGTCACAAAGGGAAAAAAATCACCTGATTATCAACACTGTAAGTGGGGAGAGGGAAGAACTTGCTTCGTGTCCCAACTTTTTTGTCTGGGATTGCAGTAGCGTAAACTTATAACAGTCACATTGTTTGGATTGATTTATGTGAATTGCTGGAGAAATAAAAGCAAGGCAATGATTGGAGGAGTCGGCAATGATTGGAGGAGTCAGCAATTCATAGAATGGGCTGCTGATTTGCTGCTTCTTGATCTGACTCAACTGCTACAAGAAATAAATAAAATGTGTGCTGCCGAGGTAACCCTAATGGCCTAGGCTGTGTAAAACTAAAATAGTGTGGAAGCCCCGTATCAATCAAAGTGGCTATGAGCCACTGAACGCAAAGTGAATGATGAATGAGTGTTGCAGCCACTGAACCGAGTTGGTTTTCATCTATTGGTCTGAGCAATGTCTACATCTTTGAATTAGAAACATTGTGACTGAGGCAAATCATTTGGTGAGTAAATCATGTCAACCTCATCTCAACAAGTTCAGTAATGAGCTATTTGCAGGGTCAAATACAGCAACAGTTAACTAAACTCAGTTCTATTTTAACTTGAAAATCTGCATGACTTTGGCACCTAGAACTCACTTGAACCTGCTGTAGTAGTTAAATAACCCAGTGGCTCAATACATAATCACTTAATAAATGTTCTTTTATAACGACTAAATGGTCTGCAGATGCACTAAAAAAGTTTGTAGGAAGCAAAGGGGTCTGACATCAAAAAATGTTTTCAGTTTTTGAGTATTAAGGAATAGATTTATATGCCCAGATGGAAGTTTTGTTTCTGACCATAGTGATGGACCTTACAAATTCCACTCATGTACAATAAACCAACATCATTATTCTTCAGTGCTTTCTGTACTGGCCCCTGAAGTTCCAACCCAATAAATTCAATATGGTGTCTTAAAATTTGTAAATTATATAAATCTAGCTACATGTATACTATAATCATGTTCAACAGAATGCAGACCTAATGCAGACTGGAGTGGGGTTTTTTGACAAGGGATAGATGGATGGATGTTGGGATGTAAAATTGGCCTCCCCGCAGAATGCAGCAGGGGCAAAAATAAATGACGTCATCGCAAAGCACATGCTTACGAGTCAGTATGAATTTCTCAATCGTTCGCTTGTTTGCGGTTATAATTCTATCTGTACCATGCAAATCAACACAAATGTGGCCTTTTTCATTTGGGATGCAAGATTACATGCTTTTGTGACATGACTAGGACAATAGTTTATTTTATATAATTTATGCTCACGAACACAACTTTGAATCGCCTTGGCTTTAGGCTGTTAACCCTATATTAGTGACAGATAGCTCAGTCTTTATCTGGTCAAATATTGTTCAGAATCGGTGGAAAAGTACTCTGAAGGCAAGATCCATGGTTCATTGAGCCTGAACCAAGGAACAGCAATGAAAATACTGTCTACATTATTCATCAGGGGAAATATTTGAATCAGTCACACAAAGTTTGTTTACAATAAAAAGCATGTGATTGCAAATGTTGGGTTATATTTGTGCTTCCAGCTTAGAATAATGTGCATAAAAATATTTACTTTTGCATATTAGCTTTTATGCTTAAAAATTACCAGTTAATGTGAAACTATTTAGCACTAAATTTGAAAGCTAATGCAAATATTTTAGTTCTATTAAACTTGTGAGTCTATGGAAACTAGGGCCGTCACACAAAGTATTAACAAATTGTAGTTTATATAGGGGACCTGGACTTTGACACTATGATATATCTGCCTGTAAAACCTCAGTTGTTGATGAAAAATGTTGATTTTAGCAAAAGACAGAGGTTGAAAGTCAGCTAGTGAAATCATGTAAGGTATACATTTTAAAGTGACAGCATCAAATGCACTCTCGTAATCTTTGATTAGTACTAGTAAAGATTTAGCCAAGCCTAAAAGCGAAGCTTCTGGGCTGGTTTGTTCAATGTGCGGTTAAGCTAACCCAGGATAAGCGAGAAGTTTGATTTAAGTTTTGTAACTACACTTGGGTTTTCTGTTTATATTGGTTGGATTTCTGTTTTGAGTTAAAATAACCTCAAGCTGCACAAAACATAAGCAGTTTAAAACATTTTAATACAAGAAAAATTTGTAGTTCGGTCAACACTTTGGGATGCGTTAACCGGCTTCCAATCAACTGAGCCTAGATTGAGGGTGCAATCTTATCAGAAACCAGCAATTGGTCAGCAGTCAACTTAAAAAAAACACGCAGTCTTGATGAGCTCTTAACTTGAGCCCATGATATCGTCATATGATACTGGTCAACAGACAACTTGTTTTGACAGGTGTCAATTGACCGTAACATGGATGTCCAATATGTACACTTTAAACCATTGCTGTATGCCTTGGTCACGATGTCCACCATGTTGAGCAGCATCGTCGTTTTTCTTCGTAGGGCACACATCTGTGATCCATGCCACTAGCCATTTGGACCACAAAAAAAGAGTTGCATAGTTTTCTATTTGTATGCATACATGTGGTTCTGTTCCTAAGTTATGGGGCTCTGCTATAAAGAGCTCCACTATAAATCTATCTTTCAAACCATTGGACTTTTTGGTATGTTTCATGTTTGAACTGAAGTCCTAGTATACCATCTTAAGTGCACACTTGAAGATTTTATCATTCTTATTAAACAATTAGAACTTAGTGTAAGCATCCATTGCACTCCTACATCTAAAAGGCAAGGGATTCTTCAGCAACATCTTTATTTTTCTCCATACAAATATAAATGTTAAAAAAATATATAATGTGGTAATATATGTATTATTTCAAATAAGGTAACTGTTGTAATCTTGTTTTAATGTGACTGGAGGCTTAATGAAGCGTGTTATGTCGTAAATTTCCTTGTGAAATCCCCTCAACTTGTGTAAATCTTTTCTATTTTAACAAATTCTTCATCTTGCGTTAATTCTCACACCAATTTTCATACCAGAAACAAGAAAATTTACATTTCAGGTTTATCACACCATGTATACAGTCTTATATCTACATGTATACTTTGAAGGCCAAGGATTTGGCTGAAAATATTGTTGAAAGATTTACATTCTGGGAGACTTGACTTGCATTTTTTGTATGTCTCTGTTATTTCTTAGGAGTGGATCTCCTTCCATCACCTAGACTCTCTTGTGACTTGTGGTGTGATTATTTTGTTGTTTTCTGTTTAAAGGTTTTCTCAATGATGGTGGAAGGCTTATGCTACCCAGATTTGAGCAGTATCTTGTTGCCTTGTCTAAGGTGTGTAATACATTAAAGTGACTGAGAAGCTGTGCACACAAGAGCTAATCTACCTGCAATAACCTGTTAAACCTTAACCCATTGACTCCTGTGCTGGCTTTAACTGGCTGTGATGAGCATTGACCTTTCTTCCACTTCTGACATCATCACCTTTGACCAAAATTGGCATCACTTATACTCATGTTCTGCAGGAGGAAAGGATCTTTCCAATGATACTCAGATCAGGGTGATTGGGTCAATTGAGCTTGAAATATACACGAAAATGCTCAGAAATTTGAGTGAAAAATTCAGAGCAAAGTTTCCCTCAACTACACTTGTGGTAAGAACTTCCTGTGTCGATGATGCTTTCTAGAAATCCTTTAACTGCAAGCAAGCCTAGAAGAAGGTCAACAATGTAACTACAGCAAAAAGATAAGAAAAGGAGAAAAAGGAAAGGTGCAAAAAAAACTTAGAAAAACATAAAGACGTGGGCCACTTTCTCATCCAAACACTTGGAATTTTGATTTCTGTGCATGCCCGAGCAAAACTGTCATAAAGCGTGGTACTAGTGGAAAGAAAGGTAAACTGTCATGTTGCAAATACCTTTTTGAATAGACTGGAGCTAATTAGGCTCATATCAAGGCTGAAAATGTCCCAAAAATGTGTTTTTGCCAAAAAGCTCCAGGTGTCAGTGGGTTAATCAATCATGCAAACAACCGCCTAATCAACTGAACCGACCTAATCATCTCAATCAACCCAACCAACCTAATCACCCCAACCAAGCTAATCACCCCAACCAAGCCAATCAACCTAATCAACTCAATCAACCCAACCAAGCCATCACCCCAACCAAGCCAATCAACCTAATCAAACCAATCAATCCAAGCAAACCAATCAACCCAACCATGCCGACCACCCCAACCAAGCCAGTCAACCCATGTCAACCAAGCCAATCTACCTAATCAAACCAATCAATCCAAGCAAGCCAATCAACCCAACCACACTGATCACCCCAACCAAGCCAATCAACCCATGCCAACCAAGCCAATCTACCTAATCAACTCAATCACCCCAACCAAGCCAATCAACCCAACCAAGACAATCAACCCAACCAAGCCAATCAACCCAACCAGGCCAATCAACCCAACCAAGCCAATCTACCCAACCAAGCCAATCAACCCATGCCAACCAAGCCAATCTACCCAACCAAGCCAATCAACCCAGCCAAGCCAATCAACCCAGCCAGGCCAATCAACCCAACCAGGCCAATCAACCTAACCAAGCCAATCAACCCAGCCAAGCCAATCAACCCAACCAAGCCAATCAACCCAACCAGGCCAATCAACACAGCCAAGCCAATCAACCCAACCAGGCCAATCACCTCAACCAAGCCAATCAACTTAATCAGTTCAATCACCCCCAAAAAGCCAATCACCCCAACCAAGCCAATAAACTTAATCAATTCAATCACCCAGCAGTCACCCAATCAATTCAATCACCCTATCAGCCCAATCATGGTATCAACCCAATTAACCCAATCAAATATTCCAATCCAGTCAACTCAATTAACCCAACTAAACCAATCAAGCACGATCAACCCAACCAACCCACTCAACTTCTCCAACACAAGCAACCCAAGCAATCTACTAGTCAACCCAACAACTCCACTTACCTGGTCAACTCAATTGACCCAGTCCATCAAACTGACTCAATCAATGTACCAAACTTTGGACAAACAATCAACCCAGTTTTGGGTATCAAAGAGAATTCCACAAAGGATGAAAACTTGTGTTCTCTGTTTTGAAATACAGTGTAACCCCTATTAAGCTGACCCCCAATTAAGCAGACACCCTCTATTAAGTGGACACTTAGCCTGGTCCTGAAATTAACTTCTTATACTTTCCTTTATAACGAAGCCCTATTCCATGGACACCTCTATTAAGCAGACGCAGACACTAAAATAAATTGTATTTGACTAATTTCTATTGTTAAAAACCTCTATTAAGCGGACACCGGACTGAATTGACAATGTGGCATTGGATTACGTCCTTGAAATAGTCGATGAAATAGTCGATTAAATGTACCCGTATTATCGTTGCTGTATGGAAAGGGCATTAACTAACCCTAACCCCAACCCCAACCCTAACCCCAAATTAAAGTTGGTAATGAAAGGTGATGAACGTGAACTTTGGATAGCTTTGTTAACAACCTGGAACTTTATTACAGTACAGAGAAACCGTAGAATGTTAATTGTTAACAAACATTGTGCAATTGTTATAAACCTTTATTAAGCGGACACCCTCTGTTAAGCGGACACTGGGGAAGGTCCTGAGTGTGTCTGCTTAATAGAGGTTTGACTCTATTTGTATCAGTTTAGAAGATACTTAAGTTTGAAAAATTATGGGACTGATACCATCTTAAACTCAACCCAATTTTATATCAGGTATTAACAACATTTGTTGCAAGTGGAGGATAGAATGGTCACCTGGTGGGCACTGCCTGCAACCCAGCCATGAGACCTCCACATCCACAGTGAACTCATGACAATAAAAGAAGGATTTTAGTGGAAGAGGATGAATTTATAGTAAAAAAGTAACAATTATACCAATTTATAAAATGGCGATAAAAATCTATTAGAATACCACAGGGTAGGGGTGCAGTGGTGGGGCAGGTGAAACAATGTAGTAGTAGGCAATGAACAACCACGTGACTTGTACTGTGCCATGCATGATGGCAAGCTAGAACTGCTTACCATCCATATTCGTGAAGTGGACTCTGAGGGGCCAATAAGCACTGTTATGGCATACTGAGAAATTTCTGGATACCCCAACTGCCAAAAGGTATTTGAAACACGAACCACTAATGCGAACAAAAATGCCAAAACGCTTACAAATGTGAGCAAGCTGTGACATCCGCGAAAAGTTTTTCTTGCTTTGAGAATTAAAAATAACAGACACAATATAAAACTTCTTATACTACTTATAAGTCATTTCTGCAATTCCAAGAATTTCATTGGTCACCGATTTCTGACTGGACTTAGTCCATTGACCATTTTTAGTGCTGAATGCACTATTGGGATGGTTTGGGGATTGACAGTAAGGCACTAAGGCAGGAAAGGGGTAAAATTTAAAGTTTGTTTAATTAATTTCAATTAATTAGGCTTGCAGCAAGGGGGATAGGATAGGGTAGGTACTTGTGAGCACTACATAAAATGTATTGTAACTACGTTACTTCTTAGATCACTTCACAAAGCTACCAGTATATAATTATATGTTTCAGAAAAACCCTTGCTCTCCTTGCGGTACTTTTCAAACAATATTTGCTCTAAATGCATGTGCAGATTTATAAGTGTTAGTGTTAACTACGTATTATATATATTTCATACAAGATCACACACTAACATTCACCCATGAAGGATATAATCTCGGTCAAGTAGCGCTGTTTACTTTTAATACTTCTTGTTGAAATGCTTCTCAGTTATGTTAATCAATATCAGTGTGTATTGAATTTAAATGGTTGTATTGTTAATGCCAAAGGTGGTAACAGAATGTGCTGTTTCATGACAATTTGATAATTAGATTAGTTCTTGTTTATTGGTGAAAAGAAAATTTGCACGTTAGATTAACAAATTGTTCCTCTTTCATTTCCTCATCCGACATTCAACTTTCATTTATTTATCTCCAGTTGTGAAAAAAAATACAAGCACATCTTCCCTGAGTTTCTGAGGAAACAAGAGTTTCATGTTACATACCTTTGCGAGGAAAACAAAAGTATCAAGTCACAAATGTTGGGGTGAAAAGTAATAATAAATTTTGTCATCCATTGTGACAATAATTATTGTCACATGCGGCAGGGGTTATATGAGAACTGCGTTTTGAGTACTACGTGAGAGCTATACCTTACACTCTGTACTGTCTGAGATTGTCTCTTTTGTTTTCATAGTTTGACAGAGACCAATTTGAAGAGAAGTTTGTTGACATGAAATGGTTTGAAAGTAAGAAGGGTTTCACATTTGGAAATAAGCCAGAGGAACTGCAGGTACATAGTGTCATAATTACTTACACTATCTGTAATTTTTACTCAGTCAGTTTTTGATTTTCTCTCAGAAGTGATGGGTATCAGGATATAATTATAGTGAAAATGAAATTTTTCTTTCCTGATGTGTGACCAGGAATAAAATGGTTAAGGTTATCTTATCTCAAACTGAACCCATGTCAAGTACCTGTAAAAGAACGTCCTTTTCATCTACACAATATCCTACATGTAATACAATCAGTGACTCTAAGTACTTAAATATACAGTTGTATAGGTTTTTACACTTACAGATTTTCTCGTTGGGGCAAACACTTCATGTAAACATCTCTAAATATGAAATTGTAATAATGTTATCTTGTTTTGTTATCACTGCCAAAAAAATTACAGTTAAAATTACAGGTAAAAACAACAACGTTTTGATCACTCTTCGGTCATTCTCAAGTTCAATGTTGAGGGTAAAAATTATACATAGGGAGTCGGAGAGCGATAATGACATAACACATGTAATATGTGCTAAAAGATAAAGAGGGGGTGTTAAATTAAAGCATGCACAGAATTTAATCAATTAAAAACTCTCTAATGGTTGAGTCTTCCAAAATCCAAAAGATATCTTCACTTCAAAGTCATTGCCTGAATGACTAAGTACAATTAAATAGTGTACTTGAAAACACTTATTTTTTTAATTTTTGTCGTTTGACTGCATGTCCTTCAAACTTATACCAAGCTTCATCAGTTAACGTTATTAATAGTTTATCTGTCAGCCATTTGGTTGTAATACGATCAGAGAATTGTTACATTTTATTTAAAGTTAGTGCATATATTTGTTAATCATAATGTAAGTTAGCTGTTAATGTACTTGCTATTGCTTACCCCAGAATGATGACTCATTGCTGACTTTGGACAACAGTTTTGCTGCTTTAGATTTAATTCCTGGAGAGTCTACTGCTACAAAGAGAAAAGAGGCAAAAAGTAAAACGAATCCAGAACTTGAAAAGCTTGCAGCAAAATTTGATGAAGACTTACTAGGTGATGATGAAGACATCTTTGACACTGAGTTTGCAATGTTCAAGAGAGACTACTACATGCAAAAGTTTGGATATGAAGAAATTACCAGGCAAGTTTAGAATACTACTTCAGGAAACAAAAACAAACCCTCTAATGAGTAGCTGTGGAAGGTGTATGATGTTTAAAGTTATTATAATTAATTAAGGTGAAAACTAGTTTCTTTTGCAACCATTATTTGGGGGCTCAGGCAATATTTCCCCTTTCTGTTGTATGATGACCAAACTAAAAACCACACTAAAAATCTAAAATGAGTAAATAAAAGCTAACAACAGTTCTTGCCAAAAAAGCGAAGAATGAACTTCAGCAAAAAATTTATGACTTGCTCTCAGTCCAGAGTAATAACATAAAAGATGCTGAATAAATTTCATATTTCTTGTTTCATGTGGGTTCATTTTAAATTTAAATCGGTCGGTTATATCAATAACAAATCAAAGGAATCACACGAAAAGCATGTCACAAAATCTTAGGTTGAATTTTAAGCCTACAGTATCTATTACCTTTCTCTATGCTGGAGGTGACACTTCAAGGAGAATACAGAGAGTACATGTAGGTGTTGAAAATTTAAGATAGAATTATGTTGAAATTATTGATCTGCATTCTGACATCAGTGTCGGCCATCAGCATCTGATACCCATTTTTTCAATTGAAAACAGAAACTATAGATTGTTTCAGATTGCGTGTAGATAACTATGATTTTATTAAGTTGCAGCATACTGTACAGGTGCACTTAGGTTTATTAACATAGTACATTACCTTTTCAGTGGTGTACTAGCTGAGCTAACTTTCCAGTATGTCCAAGGAATCCAATGGATTCTGCTTTACTATTTCTGTGGAGTGCCATCTTGGAGTTGGTATGATTGTTTTTGTTCTGCATTAAGTCCAAGTGACATAAAGAGAATCTATTTAACTGGCTGGAGATCATGTTTTAAATCTAAAATTTTAGTTATGCTGATAGACTTGACAGACTTGCTGACTAAATCAAAGGAATGAAATGTTCAAGTGTTGCATACTGTGTGTTTTCTGTAGGTTTTATCCTTTCCATTATGCTCCATATATGTCAGATGTTAGGAAATTCAGTGAACTAGAAATAAAGTTTGAGCTGGGAACTCCTTTCCTTCCCTTTGAACAACTGTTGGCTGTGTTGCCTGCTGCTAGTAGACAGCTTCTCCCAAAACCTTTCCAGGTGAGGTAAATGTGTGTATTAATTAATTTTATTATTTTGTTAATTTAACCATTGACTCCTAGAAAGATTGGACATTTCATGTAACATATTGCATAGTTTTTACTGTTCTTTAGCTGAAAAAATTACAGCAAAACAGAACAAATCCTCATTTAAAGATGAAGGCTAATAATTATTGCCTCTTATATGTACTTTGATTCAGATAGCCTGGGGTATTGTTTGGGTATGGGCTTGACAACATCATTCCAAGCTTTGCCTTTCTTCCACTAATCATGAATTACAATGTGTGTTCAATGAATGAGTTTATCAAGATAATACTAATAGTAATAATAGTAATAATAATAATAATAGTAATAATGATGATGATGATGATGGTGATGATGATGATGATGATAACTTTATTGGGGCTACTATAAACAACCAATAAACAGAAACAAGTATTCTTGTCTTGGCCTTAATCTGACATCTCTGATGCTGCGTTTACTGTGGTTAAGCCCAGGACTTTGGAGATTGGTTTCAAAAGATTTCAAAATTCGATAATCAACCAAGGAATCATAGTCTTTGGTATGCACTAACATTTTATCAAGGCTTTGCTTTTTGCATTACTTGAAATTTTGAATGAAATGAGTCTTAGCTGCTCGACAACTTGGTGATTTCTAGGACAGGAACGTTTGTTTTGAGTGCAAATACACTTTTGCGACGCTGAACATTGTTGATCTTGATGTACTCAATAGACTGCGAGCAGTCTCTCTTTTGCTCAGAAATCCGTGGGGAAGAATGCAGTGAAGAATGCAAAACAAGTGTGACTGCAAGTGTGACATGTGAGTGGTGCCGCAAGCTGTGAGTAGCGTGGGCGTCTCACGGTTTTGCATATCATGCCCACACACACTTATGACCCACTTGTTGCTTGTGTTGCATTCTTCTTTGTGTTCTTCCCCATGGATTTTCAAGTAGAAGACAGACTGACGTCCTCAACCAAGAAGTTTGCTTGTTAACGTCAGAGAACAGTTGTTTCTTTATTGACTTGATTGTGATGAACCATTTCAAATGGATTTAGTGACAATATATTACTCAAGTTTTTCTGGTTGAATCACTCAAGTAAGTTTAAAGTGGTACTATTACGAAAATCGCATCTTTCCTATCTAAGCCATTTTAAAACATAAACAAGTAGTCTGTTGTTTGAAAAGAAATATGCTGTTTACTTTTTTCAAATACCTCTTTTCGTTCCAGAGATATTCAAGTTTTTAAAATATGCAAATTAGCTAAGTGATGACGTCATACACTCAACCAAATTTTGATCAAATATGATGAAGAAAGATATCTCAGCCAGTTTGTATCAGAAATGTTTGATTCTTTGTGGTATGATTCTACTAAATGTGCTCCACAATGCAAGCTTAACAGTTTTATTACCTTGGCAACACACTGAGTTCCAGACCGCCCCAATATTAAAGGCTTTTCTGGCCACCTTTGGCGTTCCACTTTGATATTTGCTAATGGTGTTTCATATACATGACCCAGCAAGCGTATAAATATGTTACGTCGAGTTCGTGGCCTAGGTTAACTTTTTTCAAGCTGAAAATCACTAACATTGAAATCAAGTGGGTGGGGACTGGAAAAGAGTGAGTTGCCATGGGAACAGAATTTTTTATAGCCATAGGTGTGTTTTCTGTAGAACTATTAGCCTGCCAAGTTTCAATTGTCTGTGCTGCAAATTGGCCAAGATAGCTCTATTCATATACTTAACGTAAAGTTGGGCTGAGTGTATGATGTCATCAGTCATCTCATTTGTATATTTTAGACATTTTTCAACCTTACATATCTCTGGAACTAATGCAGATGTTTGCAAATGGTAAACAGCGTTTTTGTTCTTTCATGGAGTTCTATCTGATACACCTAAAACATCAAGGTGTAAAAATTTGATCACAGTACCACTTAAAATGCTTTCAGTTCGCATCAAGAGACCGGTAGGTAGGATTCAAACCTACCTGACATTTTCCCTACGTGCATTACAATTGATTTAAAATTTAACTCGTTGATTGTAACATAAACATATAATCATGAAACCTCTATTTCAACATGATAAGAATTGAAGTTACAAAGCTTGTGGATTTGTGGGGTTGTGTATATTCATACTACTACATTAAATACGTTAATTAAAATATATACGTGTGAAATACATGTGATTCGTTGCATGAGATTTTTGTTCAGTACATCAGTATATGATGCAGCAATTGTGTCGATTGCATCGAGTTTCAGTTCATCAGTTACTTCAATCTACCAGTTCACATCAATAGGAGGAAATATCTGCAAGTTGTTTGTCTTTATCTTTTTGATTCTGTTTGTTACCTTTTCTTAGAATTATTGTAACCTTTTGCGTTTTAGTCAAACACCACATGATTCAACCAGGTGTGTTCTAGAAATTACCTCTAGATCAAAGCGAGCAATTCATCTTCAAATCACCTCTTGTTCTGATGTCTGCATTAGTTCGAAGATAACTGCCCCTCAAGTTTACCAAGGCTCAACTGAAAGGAAATTATGGCCACAAACTGACTGAAGAATCAACCATGCATGATCGAGACATGAGACCTAGATGTAACGTTGCGTAATTGTTTTTGTTGATATGCTCTTCTTTTTCGAGAAATAACGTATGCAAAAACACTCAGTTTTCCAAGCTGCATCTTTTGGAGCGGATCCTTCAAAGGTGGATTTCAATGTGATGCGAAATTAAATGGTTAATTTTAGCAGCTTTGACAGCATGGTGTTTTTTAAATAGATTTTTTTTATTTTTGAAAGAAGTAGAGAAATAGACCGGAAAAAAAAAAGACTGACCTAGTACTGAACTGGTGTCGTGGCAAAACAAACTCGAATCCAGCCCGTTCAGTACCTCATTCGCTTGCGCTAATGAAGCAACAGTAAGAGATTAGTGTAATTTTATGAATAATAAAACTTTTATCGGTTCGAACAACTAGCAGCAAATGCCAGGCTTTGGTAACTTCATTGTTTAACAAAACCCAAGTGAACGCAGTCATAAAATGGAAACGGGGCTGTCTCCTATGTCAAAAAATGGCTAAATTTTGCAATTGCTACCCAGAAGACGTTGTGTGTGTGCTTTGTTTCCCTTACGCCTTTCGAATGACAGAAGAATCTATTGGTCAATCAGGAGACTGTTTGTGCTGCCAGTTTTTAGAGTGTAAACTTCAGGTTGACTTAAGAGTGAAACAAGTGCATTCAGATTGAACTTATTGCGACTGTTGTCCATCACTGTTGGTCGACTGGAAGAGTTTATATTGGAAACCTTTAGAGTGAAACCTTCCGAGTGACTTCAGTTAATGCTTTTTGTCTGAGGCTATTTAGCTACACAGATGAATTCAAGAAATGTGGAATCGGAGAGGTACAGTGATTATTTCAATCCAATGCCTGATATAAGCAACAATACCTTCCCGAGGAAACTGAAACCAGATAACATGAAGGAAATCATTGGAGCCATGATGTGATTTTAAATGTTTTCCCTGGTAGAAATACTCCTGAAAGTGAAGTGTGATCATCACAGTAAATTTTCCAATTTAAGCAACTGGAAAGAAGAAGCCTGAAAAAAATCAGGGCTTCAACGGGATTCGAACCCATGACCTCCGCGATACCGGTGAGATGCTCTACCAACTGAGCTATGAAGCCACACATTGGGAGCGAGGTCAATTAATTGAGTTCATATCTTCCCGTGAGTGAAATGATGTGAAGTATATATGAAATAATTCATATTTGAACTGCGG
>Ga0126339_10000140_pt1 | contig 30344 bp, 25 predicted proteins | sample OrbTmetagenome_2_FD_92532 | JGI IMG/M metagenome (GOLD analysis project Ga0126339, IMG submission 92532) | Coral microbial communities from Petempiche,Puerto Morelos, Mexico - Orbicella T R C metagenome | ecosystem: Host-associated > Invertebrates > Cnidaria > Coral | place: Petempiche,Puerto...
ATTATTATTATTATTATTATTATTATTATTATTAATTAACTGCCTTTTGCCCTTGTGTCAAAACGAGACTTCATGCGAAACCATTCTTATGAAAATGTGTTCATCCTACAAGTTCCTTTTTATGCAAATCAATCTCATTTTCACATGAAAGCTTTAGCACGGGTACTCCTTTTGAAACAGCGGCACAAGGTTGCTAGAATTGGCCTGTTGTGTTTATTACATTTAAAACCCTTATACCGACTTTTGTCCAAGAGACTGTTAACTTTTGCGCAGCGCAGTGCTTATGCTTGTTGTAATTTTCGTGCATGTCTTAGCAATCAAACAACGTGTTTACTATACACATCCCTCCAAGTGAAAATCGTAAACAAAATAACTGAGTTCTGAGCAAACAAAAACGTTTCAGAAAGACTGCAGTTTAAGACTTTTAATTGCTTTGGTTGAGGAAAGACAAAAGGCCTGGTAGCGAGTCTCCTTGACTATCTCTCGCGCAGCGCGTCATAGGCACTTATTGTGGCGTCAGACCTTCACTTTGCTTATTCTCGCGGAAAGAACAAGCTGTTTGTTTTTCGTGAGAAGAAAAAAAGTTCGTTATCAGCATGAAGTTGATGATTTGGATTACTGTGCTATCGTTGTCCTTTCTGTTATTGGAAGTTGCGCAGACTTCTAAACAGCAAGGTAAGAAATTCGCTCGCCATCGAGTCTTTCTTTTTTTTTTTTTTTTTTTTTCTAATTTTCCGCCTTTTCTTTTCGCACTGAGTAATTTTGCGCATGAAATAGGTTTTTTCTCATTAGGAGACATTAAGTTTCTTCACCAAATTTCCTAGTTTGTAAGTTGCTGGCAGCGAAAAGAATGGCTTCCAGACTGTGAACCCAAACTCTCTTTTTCTCGCCGATGCCAAATTTTACAAACTTTGCTGTAAATTCGCCGGAAACTAAACATGTTGTTTCGGTTGCCATGGTAATCTCTTCATTGGTTTAGCGCGCGCGTCTTTTTTTGTAGTTTGAAGCGCGCGCTCCAACGGTTACATGTTTTCTTCCCAATCCATATTCAGCACGAAAGACTCGAGACTAGAGATTGAATACTCATTCAAAAAATAAATAAATAAATAAATAAATAAGCAAGCAAATACTAGCAATTGATTGATATTTTGCTACTAGCTTTGTTTTCCTGGCTTTTCTGCCACTCTAGAAAACAAAATAACCTGGCTCCTACACGAAAAAGTTTATTTTCAAACCAGAATGAACTACTTAATAGTTTAATAACGTTTTTGCAGAAACTCCACAAGCCGTTCAGAGGCAGGATTTCTTCAAAGATCTCAACCCAAAGGGACATCAGAAGATTATAAACGAGGTTGGTGCATTTGAAATTTACGGCAACCAAACCCACCAACATAAGGATGATTTTCATCCAAATGTTCACCTTAAAGTGAGCAATCACTTGTTCAAATACATTCTTTTCTGTTTTAGGGTTATGTGATTGAGGTTAACAATTCTTTTTGTCTACACTTTGCTCTAACTGATTGTTCAATAAATTTAAAGATCGCGACACTGGATGAAATACGTCTTCTCACGGTAGACTAGCCACTCAATTAGTTTTGTCGGCCGTATAGTTTTTGGGTGGATCTGCGGTGATCCCAAAAAATTGCGGCGCACAAAAAAGGAAGCCAGTGTCATTAAAAAGGACACAAAAAACAACTTTAACTTCTTTTTCTCGTTCACAAACCTGTATTATATTTCAGTGAAAGGTGGTTTTTGGCAAAATATCATATATTGTTTTTCGTTTTATAATGAGTTTTTTGTGCTTGGCCATGCCATATCTTTGCACTCATCTTTTCTCTTGCTGTTGTCAGATCCACACGTTCGATACCTTTCGCAAGTATATCCGAAATGCCACATGTCCCCGCTACGATACCTGCAAAACCAGATCCCTTGGTCCCATGACCCGAGTATGGGACTTCACAGTTGCAACTACATCACATGCACGGGACTCTATAGTGGCAATGGCAACACAGGCATGGAGCAAATTTCATAGCATTACTATTACAATGACTGCTAGGATCTGGAATGAAGTTACATGGATGGCCGATTGGATCTGTGATAAACTCTCATGGCTCGCCAAGTGGATCTGGGATGAGCTTAAGTGGTTGACCGAGTTGACCTCGAATGAAATTACTTGGATGAACGGCTATATCTGGGATGGAGTTACATGGGCTGGAAAACCTTTTATTGTTGAGTTCAACTACGTAACTGATGTTGCTGCTGGGTTTTATGGCGAATATATGGATAGTAAGTGAAGGACCAATCTAGTGTGTAGTTTGAAGATATTGTGATAACATTATGACTGTCGTTTATTTCAATGATGGTGGCAAGACAATACTCCAGGAAAGATGAGTTAAATCAGTTCATTAATTAATCTAACTTATCGTATATCGATTTGCTTAAATAACAATTGAAATAGCAGTCAGACTCATAAGGGAAAAAAAAATCTGTTTTGCGGCGACAAACTGGTTTCATTTGCAAGAAAGAAATTTTTTTCCCTATTTCTCAGGTTAATCTCATTCACTTCTTACTTACGACAATATCTCGGTGTTTGGTTTTGTTTCCCTCTTTTAATTTAAGCAAAACCACCTTCATGAATCATTTATCCACATTATCAGTAGCTTCTCTATTCCAAATGTATTTATTTTTTATCAGAAATTTTTGTCCAACAGGGAACGTGAAACACGTTCAGGATCTCGTTATTGCCATGACTTGGCAAGATGTCTTCTACGTGATGTCTATCGATTTGGTTCTGAATTTTCTTCTCCTTGCCTTCTATCTGTTGGCTTCATGTGCAGTGAACTTCATTCAACGACGATGGTGAGTTGTGACGATTAAAAGCTTTGTCTGTAACGATGGGCGTCTAGGTCGTTGCGTTCATCCCACACTGATTCCCTACCGGCCCCTCCCCCGCGAAGTCGCTGGTCACTCGTAACTAGAATAAGCACGAAGGCGACTTGATATATAGCAGGTGTATCTTAATACAGGATCAACGTCTTCTCTCAGTGACTTAAAGTTCTCAGGGTTACGGGAAATGTGTTAACTGAATCAATTTGGAACCACCTGGACACTCCTCCGCGCTTTTGTGAATCAAAGGTTGTGGAGTTTAAACCTTTCATTTACTAAAGAAACCCAAACAACTATAACACAGCAATTGTACCAATCTCCCATCAAGAGCCTGCACCCACCTTAACCAGCGGCCGGGAAACGCAAAGGACTTCACGTTTCCCGGCCACCTGTCAAGGGGAATACAGGCTCTGGCTACAGACTACTATTGCACACTAACTAAAACACTTTCACAATCGTCTTGGTTGACGGTTGATTTCATCCAATGCGCCCTTGATGCTTTGTCTTATTGAGAGAACACCATTAGGTCATAAATGATTCTAATGTTATTTTTTTCGCTCGTAGGCAGGCATACAAAGACAAAAATGGCAAGAGATCTGCTGCTAATTTGCCTCCTGCTCCTAAGAAACCAATATGGCGGCCGAAACCAAAGAAGAAGAAGAAGCGAAATAAGAATAGGTGGTAGTCACCACGCTTCGTTACTCAAGACTGATTTTTGCCGCGGAAATGAACTATTCTGAGCTTGTTGGTTTGGAAAACGTGATTTCGTGAAGATAATGGAGTTGCAAAGTGGTGTTACTCATTAAAGTCTGTTGTTGCTGTTGTTGTTGTTTGGTCGTGTAACTGAGTTAACGACTTTTTGATGCACTTCCCACTCTATGCATCTTGAGTGTGTGAAGGGCAGTTACAACACCCTAACCAAATTGAAGCGAGAGATTCCTAAACTATGTCGTGAAAGCATGCCATACATGATACGATTACTTTAAAGATGTAATCTATGCGAGAATTTGAAGTACAACCTGGAAGGTAGACAAAGAAAGGGGACATGCATTTCGAGTTTCTGGGAACATAAGCCTGAACAAATATTTCGTTACCACAAAAGATGTGGTAAACAACCTACCTTGAAAATACGAACGCATACATATTGCCAATGATGTCAATAACACAATCCGTGTAGCTGTGGGAGACTGGGTCCTCAGCAAAGATCAAGAAGTTGCAAAACACGACCAAGTACGACGTAGTAATGCGGAAGTAAGGGTGCCGGAAGTAATAAACAAAGTTCCTTTTCACTTCCGGTTTCTTCTGCTCTCCTTGGCCCGAATCCACAGCTTCTTCATTCTCATCCGCTGTTTCGCCATAAACAAGATTCATGTCTATAATTTCCTCCTTTCTACCTCGCTGCCCATCAGCGGAAACAGGCAAGCTTGCAATGCTTCGTCCATCATTAATTATAAACGGACGTGGCTGGAGAAAGAAAGATATGAAGTACTTATGTAAAAAATGAGTGGACACAGAATAAACTCAAAGAGCCAAAACAACAGACTCCAGCCTCGTCGCGCTCCAAATATTTACCTCGCTTGAAAGACGTCTGTCATTCGACCTGAAAGACCTAACTGCTGTGTACAAGTTGTGAGGCGTTGTTACTCGGTTTTTATTTTAGTTTTCGCGACGATTAAGTGACAGCCAATCCCACGCATCTCAGATGTCAATCAGAGCGGAGGACGGAACTGCACGTCAAGACAGGTATGAATGCTCGGCTACAAACTCGTCTTTCAGTGATCCTTTTAAAACTAGTCTTGTCTTCTATCTACCCGTTGATACAATTCACCCTCATGACACCCCGTTGCATGCTGGTTTCAACTTAGAGAATACACAAGTCGTCCAAGAGCAAAGCAGTCCACTTACCCTTTCCTCCCCCTCCTCCATCGCCTTGTTTTTTCTCTCTTCCATTCTCTTCTTCTTTCTCAATCGCTTCATTTGCCTGTGATGTCGAACATCACGTCGATACCTGCGCACTAAGACTTCATCCGGGTTTTCTTCTAATCCGAAGAGCCACAACAAATAACCAAAGACACAGAAGGCGAGAATTGACGGCACGAAAGCGATACTCTTCAGCGTTAAAGAATACCCTTTGTACTTAGCATTCATACGTAGGTCCTCGAGTCCGTAAGTCCCGTTAGTTTTCGGATTGATGTGGTTCCAGCGCCATTCGTAAGTCATAAGAGTTCTGTTTCCCCATCTCAGGAATTGTCTATCAGATACGCTGTAGATATAACCCTCTGAGTCTGTGTATTGGCCGTAAGCGAACGGTTCGTAGAAGATCTGATTTTTCCACATGTTCAGATCTAAGATCATGACAATGAAGATTATCCCGTAGTTGAACCATTTGCCCGTGATGTAAATGTCCAGCGGTTTACCTCCACAACAGCCAGGAATGCGAACATCGAAAGCGTCTGAATTGACTCCCGGTAGTTTGATGTCCAGCGAACCAGCAAAGTGGGGAAAATCCCAATCCTTGAAAAAGGTACATACGGAATGTTAACAACAGGAGTAAATTCTTGCATCAAATTGCGCAAATGCAGCGTAATGTGGTGCCTCCGACCTCCAAGTAAGCATAACCCTAGTTCACGTATAACTTTATAAGCGGTTTAGAAATGACAGGATTCTTTGAACAAGAAGAAACATCTCTAGTCGACGTAGAACGAGATTCAAGAAGGAGTCAAAGAGCCCTAACCCAACAAAAAAAAGTTACTTATACACTACACCGAAATAGCTGACAGTTGTAAAGCAAATGTAAGTTAGTCGAACTCAGGAACAATGAATGAGGCGACATGAGCATGAGATGCAAACAGATCGTAAACGAGATTTATTTTTGTCATAATTTGAACCAACCTGCATAACTATCATTAAGTCCATAACAAGAATGAACGAAGCCAGAAATGCCCGTGCCAGCTCATTGGACGCAACAAAGTCTCTATTCACTTTGTCCCAATTCACATAGTCTGTAGAAATTGCTGTGCTGACCACTATTGTCATGGAAACGAACACAAACCAAAACGCGTACACCCGGTTCAAGCCCTGCTTCCAAAATCGGCGGAGAGCTGGGGCCCAGTGCGCATACTGCGCTCCCTGTGTGGACAGGAATTGAGTGAAAACGTGAAAATAAAATTTAAATTAGAATGGATGGGTGCTCCTCATAACCTCTTACTGAAAGTTATAACAACAATAACCCATCTCAGCTCGGCTGCACGTTTCTCTGAAGATTCACAGTAGCTAAGTATGGGAGAACTAGAAATTATGAGTTTTCCGACTGTTTCAAGTTTTCCTTAGCTTTAACAAGCCTTTTTATACCTGATGAAATGTTTCAGCTTGTTTCCTTTCACCTTTCTTCAGAATGAACCCATGGAAAATGTGTCAGTGTCTCTATAGAGCTCGGTTCCCCACCTACTCGGGCGTTCAAGGGCAAAATATGAATTATTTACCTGTAGCATCATATCTGTGACCATCCAAGCGGTAATGAAATCCCCAAGCCATGTGCAAATAGCAGCCACCTTCATAAATGTCTGGTTCTCCATACCCATGCGATTACTAGCATGCATTTTGTCCATGTATTTACCTGTCGAAAAAAGACGTTTTAAAGAGAGAACTGGAAATGGTGCTCACTGATATTCATAAAAGATCGTCTGCAAATTAAAATATAGAGGAGTTGCATGTTTTCGAGCTCTTTCAGAGATTTTGAATTCAAATGTGGTTCTTGCACAGAGAAGTTTTAGAAACAGTATCATAAAGTTGACTAAATTAAAACTGCAAGCCTGTGTTGGGGAAGCAAAATAAGTTAATGTTGACATTATATCGGTAAAATTGGAACGTATAATAAAAGTGAATTTCGACAATAGTCGGATGCCTACTTGGCAGAAATTTTGAAAATATTTTTAAAATACTTTCACGAATCTTTCGGTTGGTTCTTTGACGAGAGGCAGTTGCCTTCAAGGAAAGAGCACAATTATAATATCCTAAAAAAACTGTTGGGCTGTTGGGCGAGTGAAACAGTTTGCCAGTTATCAACTTGCAGCTGGTAAGGGTAAATTAAAAGCACCGAACTGACTTTTCGAGCGTTGGAGCAAACAATGTTTTCTTCATCAACTACAGGTTGATTCACAACTAAGTATTACCTTCAAGCATAAGAAAACCGTTGTATGCAAAACTAAAGCAGAACAGCGAGAACAGCGCGGTGAGGAACATGACCATCCATGAGCCTTGTCCGTCTTCTGTGAACATCTTAAGCTTGAGCTTTTTACAGAAGAACCAGCCATGAATAATCCATTTACCGACGCACATTCCAAGGAGGATAGCAAACATCCAGCAGCTGAACTTAATGAGCGAAAAGGAGCCTCTTGGCCATCTGAAAAGGAAAGGATAAACATTGTAACAGTTCTCAAAACCCTTCTAAACAGAACTACGAAAAAAGGAATATATACATGCAAGAGTGGGTGAAGGCAAGAGAGTCAATCTTCATCCCCAAGGTAAACCATCCCAACTTATTGTTGGGTGAATTGGGTGCCATGGATAAAAATACCTTGAGAGAGGCCTTGGAAATAAGACCGATATGGGGGTTCAACTCTCACCCTTCATCATCGCCTGATGTATAGAGACCATTAAGAAGAACCTGCTCCAGAGGTCTACGAAATTCCGATTGAATTAGTCATTGTAATTCAAATTACAGGCTCAAACAATTTACTAAACAGAGAAAGCAAACGAACAAACAAACAAAGAAAAAGATGCCTTACCTTATAAATATAAAAGTATAGATATCTCCTATGACGTCGATAATGCATTCACGATAACTGTGAGAGACTGGGTCCTCGGCGAAGATAAGGAAGTTACAGAACACTACCAAGTAAGCCGTGATGAGCCTGGAGTAGGGATGACGAAACAGGTATCTACTGCGACGGGGCTCCGGATGACTCTCCTCTTTCTCGTAACGCCTTTTATCAGCTGCAGGCTAAAAAAAGGTTTTTTTTTTGTCATATGCACGAGCTAACATTTATTCCTGTTTTACATTATTAAATGAATGACATAACGTATATAAAAAGAACGGCTAATGGCCTACAGTGTATATATCAACATTTTTTAAAAAAAAGCAATCCTCACAGTATATGCGACATTTGAATCTAGTTAACTGTGACCTAATCTTACTAGTCTCTTAGTCGTTCAGTGCGACCAGTGTATGGAAGGTTATTGGTTGATTCCTGTAGCAGGACAAGGAACTCTTTTTTTATTTATCAAGTAGCTTGCGATCGCTGACCGAATGAATCATCATCTGCGTGATTTGCCGTTTCCTTATTTCTTAAGACAGCTACCATGAATTTCTTATGATAGATGATTAGTCGTCTTGATAATAAAACTTTCGAGGGAAAATCTTTTAAAACAAAACAAAACTGAATGTTTTCAATCATAAATCTTTTCACACAAAATGCAGACAATGGAGTAAATAACGTTTCTCAAACTTGGGAAGTGAAGTGTTAACTGAATTCAATAGCTAAGTATATGAGCTTTCGATGTCTAGTTATTTCACTAACTGAAGTTCGTCCAAAAATTGTTTACTAAGCGGAACGTATCGCTAACATCCATGAAATGTTATTCTTTACATCATTACTCTATGAAAACACTAGGGAATGTAAAATTCATGAAAGAATGTCTCTTCATTTTCAGCGCTTAATAATCGAAGGGACGGTTATGTTATAGTTGATTGTAATTTAGCAATGGTTACCGAGATCCAATAAGAGTTCCGCTCATCAAACGAAAACCTGAAAATGTGTCTCTAAAATTGCTTTATTCCAAAAAACACTTGTGCAAATAAAATTATTATATCAGCTAGACGTATGGAAATACAGTGACTTGACAAGGTTCAAACCTTGTCAAGTCGGGACCTACATTACTTACCCAATACTTTTTGCCAAGTTCATGCAGTTTCTGTATTTCCCGGAGTTCCTTCGATGTTACCGAAGAGACGCCTGTGGGATGTACTTTTAAACTCATACTTAGCTTAAAAAATACCTTGACTACAACTTGAATTATATTTCTTTCTGTACGATATCATGGCTTATGTACAGTTGCTATGACGACGAGGCAGAAAGGGAAGAAAACACAAGCGATTTAGAACTTAAATTTTGGCTATTTATATCAAACGATTGTGGGTGTCAGCCAAACACCACACTTTTAAAGAACATGAAACAATGACAAAATGAGAATTATCCTTGATAAATATCAAATTAACCTGCGGGAAGTAAACCACATTCATAAAACACCTTTGGAATACCAATGGTAAATTAGCACATAAGCACTGTTAATTATTTAGTAAGTAGCTCGATTATGAAGCAGATGTCGCAAAACAGTGCGCTTCATTATTACATAGCTAGTATTTGTAACCGATATAACGCGCGCTCTGATTGGCTGATTCTAGGAAATTATTTTCCTGTAATGCCCACGAGCCATTCACAGGCCTCAACACCAAAGCAAAAAGGACCTACAATAAGCAACTTATTAACCTCAAAAGTTCAGTCTTTATGCGGAAATTTCAAATCTGGTTACTAACATTACTTTCATCCTAAAGGTCTTGACGTGGGTTCAAATCACGCTCAAACGTATTCCAAGTCACTGAGCTGTTTTCCAAAGTTAATTTACATTTTGCATTTTTAGATCTCTGCAAACGGGTACACCACACACTCACCAGTCACAGGTAACCAGCTTTTTTTTTAGCAAATCACGTATAACATTAGGACCACACGTGACATGGCTTAGGAGACACTTCCCGCACTTTGCACGGGCTGCACGTTTTTGCTTCGAGCTGCGATTGATTTTACGTCGTAAAAGAAGTTTGGTAGGGTCGGTGAACTTCGAAGGCAAAACCAAGCCAAATACAAAATTACACACAAAAGCGCTCTCTCGATAAATTGAAGTTCACTAAAGGATTATCTTTTCGTCACTGAAGCGTGTTTGGCTTTGTGGTGGCCATTGAGAATTTCAAACAAGTGGCAGAGTCCAATAATTCGGAAATATTCTCGGGTCATCCGATTGTCCGTCAAAACTTCAAGCAGTTTCTGAAGATTTCTTGGTTACAGACTCTCGCGGAAGCTGACCGCGTGTTTAAAAATCACAATGGTTTCCACGAAACCACCTACTCATCGATAAAAGAAAGATTATCTTTCATTCAGTTTTATGTCAATATTGAGCCCCCTTGCGATTACATGGAAGTCAAAGTGCATGAAATCGACGAGAGACACCAAGTTCAACGAAAGTCTTTACGACTTTGTTTAATTCGAATTTACATCACAATTCACAGATTACAGTATTGTTGAGAGTGCAAAACAAAGAGCAGACTCTTCCATTATCAGTTATTTCATTTATCTTACATTTTCTTACATTTTCTTACTAAATTCGTATTAAAAAGTCAACAATTTTTTCCCTTCGCTTACTTCATATGCTCATTTTTAAAATTCTGCGAAGAAAAAATAACCAAAATAATATAGTTCAAAAAGAATAATTGGTAACAAAAATCCGCAGTAGAATAACTTTATAACTAGATAACTGGCACTTATGTTAAAGAAGGTTTCGTACATCAGGGCCGGGTTGTTCGAAAGCCGGTTAACGCTAACCCAGGATTAAACGTTAACCGAAGTATAAATTTTTCCTGTATCAAAATGTCTTTCTCTGCTTAAGTTTTGTGTACTTCGAGATTATTCAAACTTAAAAATGAAGAACAAACAATATAAAGAGAAAATCTCACCGCAGTTACAAAACTCGAATCAAAATTCTCACTAACCCTGAGTTAGCTTAATCGAGCTTTCAACAACCCGGTCCCAGGACTATAAATTTACAACCCTGAAATTTCACAAATCCATTTATAGTAAGTTACTGTTTGCCGATGTGGTTTACATGTAATAGGATTGAGTTTAACTGCTGTACTGTGTTAAAAGCCAACTTATGCTAACATAGGATTGATATAGAATTTACTTATCTTTTTAACAGCGGTTTTCAAGACTAGGATGTTGCAGTCTACAGATGTTAAAGTAGCCTACGAAGTTGTCCCTATCTTGGATTAACTCAATGTTTTGCTGAACAATGGGCCCTACCCTTTAAATGCGTAGAACGCAATGTAGGAACCACCCACTTCTTTCCAAAACGAGGAATCTCAAATGCTCTTAAAAGAATATGAAAAATTTTTAACTTTATAATTGGAATGCTAATAGTGAAACAGTCCTCGGAAAAAGCGCACCTCCCCTGAAACGCAATAACAAACGACCAAAAAATATATTGTCTTCCTTTCACTTGTTCTTTCCCTGTGTGTCCATACAATTATCATAACGCTAGTTCGAAATGTTAAGATCACGATCTGTTGCTTAAGAATAACAAATTTTGCTTTGTTCTCATGACCTTCATAGGTTGCTCTTGTAATTATTTCCTGGGGAAAGGACATATGTTTATCACCTCCGGAGACTGGAAACAGTCATACAGGGCAATGTAGGCTCTGCATTCAAGACAATGAGAGTATTCAAGGCAAGCTGCCGGCGCATTTGTGATCGATCGAACGATCGGCCGGCACTCTTTACGACTTCGAGGAAAAAGCCATAAAATCTACAAAAACGACTATACGGATGATGAGAATCATAACGAGCACAGACTCAAGTTGTTTTGTTATTCTTCCTTGCTCCGCTCGATCTCGAATCCAATAAAGTAGTTACCATGCACAGGATGCCTACATAAATACCACTAGCCGACAGAAGACTATGTACAACTGGGTGTGGCGTCACAAGGCGCCACGTGGTGCCATGTGCTTACATTGGAAGCCGGCTCAAGCCACCGGCTTAGAGTTCATATCAGCTTCCTCGTGAAGTTGACTACACTATACAGTTATGTTCCATCTAATTGTAGTTCTATCCTAACCACTACTTCTCCAGATTCCACCTCGTACAGTAACAGTCTCTCATGCCAGGGACCTTTGCCTTTTGATAGAAGTTTGGCCAAGCTTACTTCTGTGCGACCTAGAAAGTCTGATGAGGGTAAAAGATGGAAAATAATTTAGAAAACTTAGCACTGGCAATTTTAACACAGTAAAGATGGTTGAAAATTTCACCCAAAGAACTCGTTTGCGGCTTATCATCTTACCATTTGGTGAGAACAGGTCTCGATCGAATACAGTTATACAGAGTACATCTTGTTCCAGGTTTTTAACTATGAAATTCATCTGCAGGAAAAAAAAGACTGTTTATGCTTAAATCAAACTTGTAAGAGTAACCTTACGATATTAAAGTTAAGTAATTCCTTGTTGTCAAAAACTCGACGATCTGAATACAAGAGTTGCCGATCGTTTGTGAGTAAATGAAACTTTCACCACGCCTTTCACAAACCCGCGATCTTTGCAGTTCAAAACGATTGCGGAAGCACAATAACGACTATCAACGAAACTTGAAAAGAAGAAACAAACAAAATAGATCGAAATCTACCATCACAACCCCCAGACATTAACCCGTTGAAGGAATATAAACTCTAGTTTCCTGAGAGGTCCGCTTAGATGATTGCAAGACGGCAGAGAAACACGAAATCGTTGACAGAGCAGATAGAAGGCGCAGTAAAATGTCTCTTGCTTTGCGAGACTTACCGGAAAGTTCCACTTGGGATTAAGCGTCTGCGGTACAACTTTCGTGCGGTGTTCTTGGCTGCCCATGCTCACTTCACAATAGGGATCACTGAGGCCTGTGCAGAAAGAAACAAACAAACCCCGCATCAACATTTCGCACATAAGGCTTGTCGATTTCCTTTACTTCTAGTTTAAACTCAACTCTATTATTAAGAGAATTGTTTTCACTACAAATGCAAAATCACCGCGGGTTCAACGGGTGATGTAGCAGCCCTCGTAAAGTCTCACACGAATGGCTTACTACCCTTTGAGAGAACAATACAACAAACAACAGAAACAATGCACCTAGCCCTAAAACAATAACAGCTGCTAACAATGAAGAGAATTACAAGCTTACGAGAGCTGCTACAATTCTGGCTTCAACCGATACCATAAACCCATCACAACTTGAAGCAGAAACTTCCAGCGAGAAACAAGAGCGGGAAAGGTCACGCGAGTTATTTCGCAGATTGTTCCCGATGTTTCACTAGGTTGGTTAAGAATAAAACCCTCCGCTTTGATTGGTTGTAGCTTTGGCACGAGGTGTCTGAAGTAATCAAATTTCGAAGAGCTGGTAGCCGGTTGTCCCAGTAACCAAACTCTGCAGAACAGCTGTAGGAGAACCCATGCATTAACATATCCGAGATAAGTGACGCGCCGCGATTGGTTGAAAATATCGCTTTGAAAAGACTTCCTTTGGAAAAGAGATTATGGAAAGTCTTGCGGATTGTCGCCTGAAGCGTTGACTAAGAAAGCACCTCAACAAGGGAAAGCTTGTCAACACGAAGCAAAATACACAGAGCTTAAGCAAACCACGACGACAATGGCAACGAGAGCGCTACCAAGCAAAAGATTAATGAAACAATGGCTGTGAACGTGCGTTATAAATCTCTGTACATTTCTTTGCCGTCCAGTCTGCAAAACAACAACAACGTGAAATGACTAAGTTCTGCGTATTTTGGAGAACGCGAACGACGGCGGCTAATTTTTCGTAGTTTCATTTGGAATTGAACGCTCGCATTACATATTTCAAATGAGCCAGTTCTGAGACCAATAGGAGCATTTAACAGATCTAGACAACTGCACAATTCGACGGTAAAATATAAATTCATTTCTTACTAGGTGTTGTCCTCGGGATCGCCGCCGTCATTGCTTAAGCCCTCTAATAAATACTAGGGAGCCTGCGCAAACCACGACGACGACGACGGCAAAGAAAACGCCACCAAACAAAAGGTTTAATGAGAAAAACAATGGCTGTGTACGTGTGTCATCAAACTTTGTACATTTCTTTGCCTTCTTCTATAAAGCAACAACGTGAAACGACCAAGTTCTGCGTAGTCTGGGGAACGCGAGCAACGGCGGCTAATTTTTCGTATTTCTGTTTGAAATTGAACGCTGTCATTGCATATTTAGCCTGAGCACGATTTCAGAGCCATTGGCGTACTGAACAGATCTAGACAATTGCGAAATTCGAAGGTGAAATAGAAATTCATTTTTGACTAGGGGCCGTCCTCGGCGTCGTCGTCTTCGCTTAAGCTCCCACTTGAACAACGCTCAACTTACGCAACTTCTCCTCCTCCCCGCCCCTCCCCACTAAGGTTCAAAATTTTTTGCAGCCCTCATTGTATTACAGCCAGTTGAGCAAGGCGCAAATTGCAGCCGGATCTTTGCTTAGTTGGGATCAAAAATAAATAATTAAAAAAAAAAACAAAACAAATGAGAAAAACAGAAGGCTGATCAAACAATTAAAAGCATTTTCTTTGATTTGGCACAATACTTCGGCTAGACGGAACCCGTGGAGAATTTTGTCTAACCGAAATATTGAGCAAATCAAAGGAAACATTTGAAGTTGTTTGATCAGCCTCTATTTTTCGCTTTTAAAGTTTGCTCACGGTCGTCCCCGAAAAACATTGCTTTCTTTTTTTTAGAAGACAATGACAACACAATGAAGTGCGCGTTTAGGAGAACGAGAAAAGCTATGGGTTTCCACACCTTATGGAGATTCTTACAAACCTTCTCGAATGTTTCTGTAACAGTGCAATCAAGGGAAAAATAATTATTTTCTTTACCTAATGTAGCGTCAAACAACTTTCTGTCTCAGCAGACACACAACCAGGACGCCAATATTCTTGTTTATTCACAAGCAGTTGGGCTTAGTTTCTATTCTCCGACAAAAGAAAAAACCCCCACAGCGCTGACACAAGACTTGAAAAGCGAAATCACGCAGGTTCAGCACTAAGGTGAACCAGCAGTTGTATTCCTTAGAGCTGACTAGATCTGTTCAGAATAGTATCTGTCTCGAGAGAGAAAGACGACTAAACGTTTTATTCTCAACAAAGTTCAATTTTTAAGCTGGATACTGTAATTAACACACAAATGTGGAAGTGAAATTAAACAACTGAATATAAGCCGATAAATAACAAAGGTGATTTGAGCTTGTTTCAAAGACAATTCCCTATTTGTACGACGGGCAGATAAGATATGGAAGCTCTATAACGTGAAGAATCTCAAAACCTAGAAACTCACTCAGTACGCCACGAAAAAAAATCAGAGATTTTAAATCAGGGAACCTAAAGCTGATTGAAAGACACCCAAACTCTTTAACCCTACGAAATTTTAATTTTAATTGTATGGCGATTAAAATATAAATATATATTGAATAAAGCCGGAAGGCCCTCAATTAAGGAAAGTTTCTTACGCGGAATATCTTTTTCTTTATAAAAGTGAGAAGTTAAAACAATTAGAAGCGCTTTCAATTCTTAAACAATCTACAAAACTAGAAAATCCCCACTCACTAAGCGACGGAAAATCAGAGATTTTCAATAAAGAAGACAAAAGCTGCATAAATAAAATACTGGAAACGTCTGGGTTGATGGCGCAATTTTGCTAACTGACCGGACAATGTTGAAATAATTTTCATTAATCGTAAAGAAACAGATCAAAATTAAATGTCTTCTCATCGACAATTCCAATCCGAATAGCGCAGTATACTCTTATCATCTTGTTTCCATAATCGACACGTGAACTCTCCTTCATAATTTCCACACAACTTTACCATTGCCTCTTCGGAGAATTTACAGGTTCAAATGTTCAAACTTATACTTTATATTTATTGTCGACACCTTCCTTCTGAACGAAAAAAAAAGCGTTTTTCACCCTTAGGCTTAAAATGTGAAAAATCAACCATATTGACAAACGTCGAAGCGATATGCAAACATGGTATTCTTATGCTAATTTATCGCCCAGTTGATGTGAATTGCAGATCCCATTTGCTGACGGAATTATATCATAGAAACGTGCCCGAAAAAAAGCGACGAATTCCTCCTGTAAGATTCAAAGGTAAGTCAGCTCTAATCATATGCTTTACAACCTGTCACTTAGCCGCAAACTAGAAATCAACAGCGTTGGTGAAATTATCTTCCGCACTGGGCAGGAAGGCCATCCCTGGAGTTGTCAAGACATATTAAGTCATAATTTACGGTTCGTAAAATCCCAGATCGAAAGAAACTTAAACGTTAAAACAGTAAATCAACCTGAAACAATGATGGTTAAAAAGCGGGGAGATTAAGCACAACTTAGGATGTATGTTTTACAGCATGCGTCAACTCGCAACGCAGCTTCTTCACCGTTATATATTTGTGTATCGATTAAAGAAGACAATTCTCTCCACCATTTACAGTCCCTCGAAGAGAGCTGCTATTTACAGAACAAAGGAGAGGAAATGACAATATCTGATTTCAGATCACATCCTATTTCCTTGAGAGAAATCCTTTCGGCAGTCCACTTCTAAAGGTGCCTAGGAGTTACATGCACCTTATTTTTTCTTTCTTTCAGAGTTTCTTCTAGTTACTTGCCTACTTGACGCCTTTAGCGACGGGTATCTACGATTAAATTTCACATAATTATATTTAATGCAACTCGAGTTTTGTGCATCTGTTTTTCGCTCTATACTCGTCTTCTACTCTTTCAAAGTGTTTTCCATTGATAAGCAAATACATTTGAATTTGTATACATCAGACTATTACAAAAGAGTTCTGAAAGAAAAATAAATTGCTCACGGGAGGTTAAGCTGAACACTTCTATAATCAGTGGAACCTTCAAGAGCTGACCAATAGGTTTTCAGCTTTTAAAGGCAGCTCTATAAATCACTTGACAGAAATGTGAACTTCACCGAGTTTTTAATTACACCTTTGTTTTCGTAATCTACACTTCTGTTTGTAAACTATCTTTGTATTTCAGTAGCAGAAAACAATATTATTCCGAACTAAGAAGGAGATAATGCTTTTGGCCTTGGGCAAAATCTAAGAAATTTATTCCCTGACACAGAGCGTTTTTTCTATTATTATTATTTCCCAGATTTTCGAAAGCAGAGTAAAGTAAGACAACTGAGTTGTAAAACAGCTGTTGAAAATCCAAACATTAAGCGTTAAATGCTTCCTTCGCGTAAAAACTAAACACAAAACACTTTCGCCGCCAAAACATCTCGTTTTAAATGCTTCGCACTGACATATCATTGATCCAGTTACTAAGAGATTTTCATTCAACATAGTTAATGCCTCTTATTGGTTTTTTGTTACAGTGAACAAACTTTGATGTTGTCACTTTTGCTAGACCACTCCACACAGAGCAAAGATTTCGACTTCCCCACGGAGAGAAGCGTTAAAATACTTGACGCCTAAGCTACTACTAGCCGGATTTCACTGAGACAGAGGAAGATAGAATGAGAAATTGATAAAAATAATTGGCAGAACCCCAAGGACAACTGCTGTTCTCGCTTGATTTCAAAATTTAAATAAGAGAAACTCTTCGCAACTTGTCACGAGCAGCCGGAGGGGTAACAGACACGTTTTATTAGGAAAGGAGTCGACATCAGAAAATACTGCAATGGCCAATGAAGACAACAAAGCTATACTAGCGCTGTGAAAATTACAATTTGGAACTTCACTGAACCAACTAGGAAAGTTGACCGGATCTTACTGTTAGTTACTCTAAACAAAACGTTCCAATATGCACGCGTCCACGGACGAGATTTTTCTGATCACAGCCTACACCATTGTGGTCTTAATTGGAATCTGCGGCAACTCACTGGTCATAGAAGTGGTCCGAAAAAAGCGCTCTATGCATACAACCATGAATTTCTTGCTAGTCAATCTCGCCATTGCGGACCTGTTGACTCTTCTCTGGTGTTTACCCGGGACGATTCTCTCCTACACCGCACAGCCGAGCGGGCAGCTAGGAACTTTCCTTTGCAAATTCATTACAACGCATAGCATCGCTGGCATTGGTATGATCGTATCTGGATTGACGTTAACCTTAATCTCTGTAGAGCGGTACAAGGCACTCGTGACTCCAATGGAAACGCGTTTTCGGCTCAGCAAAGGAAACGTCCTTTACGCCATTGTGTGCATTTGGGTTTTCGCCGTTGTTTACGTTTGTCCGCTGTTCGTTTTCGAGACGTACGACGAGGAAACAAAGGGATGTGTTACCCTGTGGCCTGCGAAAGCCAGCGCCTACTGGATCATACTCGCTGTGATAGTAATAACAGCGTTTGTTACGATGTTTGTGTGTTATTTCAGCATAATCAAAGGTCTGTATTTCACCAACACGATTTGTTCGTCTAACGCGAACGCCGGTGGAGAAAACGATGCAATCGTCAAGCGAAAAATCGTCAAGATGTTGCTAATTGTCACAATCGCGTTCGTGTTTTGCTTTTTTCCATACTCGATCGCCACAGCTACAAACATTGCGCAGACCAGCGCGTTTTATAAGATCTCGTATTTTCTGGTTTATTGTAGTTGCAGTTTAAACCCTATAACTTATGCCTTGGGAAGCGCAAATTACCGTACTGCCTTCAAGGAGGTTTTAAACGAGTTCCGGTTCTGTCACTTCTATTTTGGAGGCATGTCTGAAAGCGATGCTCTCTAAGACAGAAAAAGCCTTTGTAAGAAAAGACTGAAAAATATCTTCTTACTTGATCACATTGTTATGTACGATCTACGCGAAAGTTCAAAGTGTTCTGCGTGCCTTGTAACAATTGTTACAACGATAACGGTATCCTAGCTTGACATTTTGCGCATAACTCTCAGCGCTATGATTATTTTTGAATATTAAAAAAACAACTTTCGTTTTTCTCAGTCGGAAGGTTTCGACTAAGAAAGTATCTTAATCCATTCTAAATCTGATGTTCTCGTTTACCACAGAACATCCAGGATTTCATTTATAAAAGAACTTTTCCGTTTAAGGATTAAGTTTAAACGATTACGCTGCCTCCAGCGTGAGAAAGAAAGAAAGAAAACAAGCGTTTCTTCACACCAATGTCGAACAATATGATACATTTTTCCATGCTATAAAAGAACAAAAGGAAACTGAAATAAAAGATAAGGTAAACCCTAGATAACAGTACGATTCGAATTCTTTATTATGGTAAGACCTCTTTTGGTTAGGGTGTGACCTTTATCCTGCTTTCTGATAACTGGTTTCTTTTGTCCGGAAGAAATTTAGCCACCTTGAACACTGTCTTATTTGCAATATTCCCATTCCGCAAATGCGCTTTTAAAACACAGGATTTAATTTCAAAGTCTATTTAGAGAAAGATGTCTTTTGTGATCCGAAAATGCAAAACAAAATGAAAATTTTCTTTAGTAATATCCGTTCATTTAATTCATTTACCATTTGTATAGAGTTCCAACGCGACATAATTGTGGAGCGATCCAGTCACAGCATCGAGTGCTAATGTAGTTGTTTAGCTTTATTACTTGAAACTAAATAAATTTCTGTTAAGTTGAAAGACTGACGCCACATTTATTTTTGTCAATTTAACACGTTATTAATCCAAAAAGCTTTTTCCACTCGTATTAAACGTGCATTCAAATTTGACAACAATTCTAGAAGCCTAAACGATTTAAATCAACAAGTTCTTGTTAAAATTTCTCTTGAGATAAGTGCATAGGAAATGCGAAAATGGCTGAACGATTCGCCCTAAGTAATCTTGCCAAGCGCGGTTTAAATGTTGAAGCTCTTTACTCGAAGAAAAAAAAACAACAACGACAGCAACAAAAAAGAAATTAAAAAAGCCAGTTTGCAATAAGCTTTTGTCCTCTCACTGCGCGTAGCAGTGATTCTTGTCATCACAGTGTCACTTAAAATTGTTGTATATAATCTCGTTTAGCGCGCTCTTGTTTATTAAACTTATCGAACGGAATATAAAGAAGCAGGTTATTAGTTTGAAGTAGGATGTATTTCTAGTTACGTCAAGTTTATTAATCCTTTTGTTTCAGGCAGTTGGGTTGTAATTACTCGATTATCACTTCATGTAATTCAATAACATTCACGCCATGCTCATCAAGCAGAAAAAAGCTCTAAATATCTTACAAGTGCACCTCAGCTGTTACCACAGCATTATATCTTGCTGCTGTTTGCGTAACAGTTGGGTAAAAGGGATGAAAACGAGGCATTTGCCTATCGGCATGCAAGCGAGGCGATGTGATAGCAATTTCCTCCAATCACTGAGAGGATGGCTTCCGCTCACGGGCTCAGGGCCAGTTTACGCAGCCTCAGTCAATAAAAGCAGCCTTTATCAAGAATAGACCCTTTGCCAAATGATACGTTCAAGAACTTATGACTCAGTACTTTTAATTAAGAACAGAGCGCTCAGCGAGGTCTCCTCTAAAAATTACCTTTCCAGACTTTTTTTGACAAAAAGAAATCTTTGTTCTTTTCTATTAGCTCCCCTATGGACTCATAGCGCGCGCTACTGAATTAGTGAGGTCGCTATTCCCTAAGCAGTTGAAACAGCTACAACCAATCCAGATTACGCTCGTGTCAATTCTTCCGCGCTTGGTACCGTTTTCACGCGCTTAGTCATAGGTTGCACGTTTTCCCGTGCTTGGAACCTGTGATATGTTTTTTGTTTCGAGTTGTGTAAGTGGTGGATTCAAGTCGCTAGATAACCATTCCACAATAGTGGAAAACCTAGCGTTATGTAAAACTCACCATTCGGATCAGAAGCTATTAAGTCCACACCCTCGATCAAGGTGACTTTGAGTTTGCCAATTCCAGTGGTTCGGAAAGATTTTGCTGATGACAAAAAACAAAAAAACAAAAAAAAAACCTGCGTCAGAGAGGCAACATAGCAAAAAAGTTACAGCGTGTTCTAGCCTAAGGGATCAAAGGGGCCTTTCTTTTGTTCCCACAGCATGAAGCCACTAACAGGTACAGGGGGTGCGGCGGGGGGGGGGTATAAACGTCTTGCCACTCCCCTAGATGCTGACCTGATGGTTAGTACATTGGAATCCGGATTTAACAGTCCGGGTTCGAGATCTGATCGGGGTCGGTGTTTTCTTGGGCAAGACTATTTATCCTGGAAGTGTTTGTCTCTATGCAGCTATATAAATGGGTACCGGGATCCCTTAAATTCTCCCAGTCGTTTTACGCTACGGAAACAGGGAACAAGCGCCCGCCAGACGGGCGACTAACCTTTACCTTTTCGCAAGTGGGGCAACCATCGAAAAAAAAAAGCTACGTTTGTGAAGAAAAGAAAGAGAAAAAAAAAATCATAACAAACCGAACATCGAATTAACAACATCACACTGACCTCTGTGAGCCTTCTGTCTTAATTCACGCTCTGTTTCAATGTATTTCTGCGATGCTTGCTCCATATACTCCATCCATCGATTTCTAAGAAACAGACGAACACTCAGCTTATCGTTTGGGTACGCTAAAGCGATATGTTACAATATTTAAACTGTTCCCAGCGGTTTTCAATTGAGTGTCGTAAAACCAAAACCAAAACAATTACTCTGGCCAATCACAATGGACACAGGCAATCCAGTGAACCAATCAAAACTCGAAGTAAATACATGAAGTTGTTGCAAAGCGTGGAAAAAAGTGTGCATGCGAGTCACGACTGGTTTTGATTTTTCTTCTGTTTGGATGACAAATTGGCATGAGCATTTTTCTGAAGCCAGTCGTGTTGTGTACTAAAGCAAAACCAAAGCAAACGCGAGTTACTCTCGACATCATGGAGTGAAAACCACTCTAATACTGCTTTGGAGTAATAGCGACAGTTTCAAGCACAAACGGCTCCCGATCTATTAATGAAAATCCCAGGGGGGGGGGGGTACTCCCTATTATAGCTTAACGGGGAAGCTCCGCCCGAACGGGTTACCTTTTTCAGGCTTCAGGTATATAAAAGGGTAGGGAATTCACAAGTTGGGATATATGAAAAGGTAGGGAAATCTGTCATTTAGTTATTCCAAGAGGGCCTTTAATTAACATATTTCGAACGGACGCGCCTTATGGCTGTATCATTTCATTTATTAAGTACTACATGAAAACGACAAAGGGAAATAGAGCTTGTTCTTGTCGTTGTTAACAAGACGACTTCCAGTTTTGGCGATTTATCCATGATACGGCCAGTTTTGAAAGCATGTGGAAGGGGCACCTTTTTTCAATTAAAAGTATACGAAAGGGGCAAGGGGTTTGACCTCTTGGCGGAGCCTTTCCGTATAGAGTAACCCTCCCCCCCGGATTAAAATACGTTGCAACAAAACATATATAGCATCACACGAGTGACAGGTACCTTTCAGATTTCGATTCTGCTCGAAAGGAGTAAATCTGATCGATGTGCGATAAATGGAAGACGTATTCGTCATCTGAAAGTAAATGAATAAATATAGCGTCAACATTCATGAAATTGAAAACTACGGCGTGTACACAAGCAGGATTTCACGACAAATCCTAGGTCAACTAAAAACTTTCCAGTGAGAACATTTGAAATGTTCAAGTTTTTTTTCTTATCCTAACCAACGCCGGTGGTAGACCTCTTTTTTTTTCTTTTTCTATCAGCGATGCTTCCTAGGACGTAGCGATGCTTCCTAGGATGTCGTGTTTTTGAGATAACGCAATCTATGAATGAATGAATCTAAGAGGTTCAAAAATACTTCTTAAGCACATGAAACCGATGATTAATTCTTTGATTTTGAAGAAAAGCACTCGACAAAACAAAGGCACCAACAAGGCAACGAGGACGACTAACGAAGGCGAGCATGGGAATGGATTGCAAAAATGGACACGTAGCCAAGCCTTAGTAATACAAACGCACTATTGCCATCTTGATTTCTCTTGACAAAGATTTCATTGAGGATGATAGGCTGAAATGAAATCAAAACAAATGTCAAATCAATGCTTGACAACAAGTAAAAGCTACAGGATGACAAAAGCCAGCAGTCAGTGAGAAGGGGGATAATATAGGCGGGAATCTTACTAAAGCGCCACACGAGAGTGAGAGACTCGAGTCTAGACACAACTGAAACAAGACACACAAGGCCTGTACGTCACCAATCTCGTTCCCAGAGGCCGCGATCCTTTTGGTCAGCACCAAGAAATTGAGGCCAGCATTAGTTACAGCGGTTACCCTCTCTACGCATGTTCAGAAACCGTTATTGAACATGAACGCATGCGTACAATCAAACTGGAACCATGATTTTCTGGTTCAGGTTTTTGATTTAGTCCAGAGCATCGGGCGTTCGATCCCAACGCCGACGGCGCGACCTCTGGGGACGAGATTGGCACGTCAACGGAGGCGACCGAAATGCCCACGCGCCTTACCTTTCTGTAGATGTCATAGATGACTTCCTGTTCATTAAATCCAATCTTCTTGGACAGATTTCCGGTAATGGAGCTTCGCGGTCGCGTTAACATAAGGAAATCATTGAACAGAAAAGCTTTGAGCTCCTTTCCACTCTTAACCTGAAATGAACAAAAGCCGAGAACGAATTCAAAATGACGGGAATTGAAGGCCTATCTTTCATTGCAGTCCATAATTTACAGTTAAAGGAAGATAAAGTCGTTCTTGGCAACAAAGCCCACACTGCCGGTTTACAACTCAGTTTTCGCAGCAACGTGAGTAGCATACTCCCTTCGTGGATGGGATTGTAGGTTAGTCCCCCGTATTGTTAGGTTTCCCTATATACGAGATCTCCGCAACTTGTTTATACACCCTGGAGAGAGATAGGAGGCACTGTAAGAGTACAGCTTCTTTCCCAACATCCAGAGACCAGCGTGCTAGCCACTAGGCTAGCGTGTCTCCCACACTCATAATTCACGACACAGATTGCACTGATAGCGAACGAAATTATATAATAATCCTAGGACGACGTCTGTAACAAACGCAAGCTTGATTTCTCCCCTTTTGAGACACATTCGCTTCGCAATCAACATAAAAAGGACTGAAATAGCTCTAAACTTACATTACGCACGTCGCATTCGGTTGAGTATTTATACCCAAGCGGGTTGAGGTATCAACAAATACGTTTTCTTATCAGGCCAAGGGGCGACATTCAGTAAGTGACGAACTTCATTGCTTTTTTCGCGTATGTGATTAACATTGCATCGATATATGTGGGGAAAATAACCATCACCCCGGGGTATCCAATCGATGAAATCGATAATCGATGACAATCGATATCAATCAATACGAATCGATATCGATTAATCGATTGGGATTGATAATCGATGACCAATCGATGGCGAAGATTCGTGTGGTTATCGATTGGTATCGATTTTCAATAACAATCGATAGATAAATTGATATCGATTGGTATCGATTGGTTGCACATTGAAGGAATCGGTGGATAAATATCCCATCTTTATACGCAGTAATTGTAAACAGATTTCAGTTTAATCCTTTGAACGTTAACACGAGAACAAGACTCTCTTCTTTCTCTTCAACGCCCCGTCCACAGGTACTCGTCTTCTTTTGACAACTCAAAAGTTTGTTCCCATTCTTGCTTGGTTAAACACTTTAAACGCGTTTCCGCGTTCTCCCCTCTACTTGTCAGCAGTAAATACTTCACGGATGTTCATTTCAAAACGGCAAAGATGATAGCCTTTAGCGATGCACCTTATATTCAGTAAAGTTTCTTCCCGGACTTCTTGCGTAGACATATATAATGACACGGAAAGGCAATGACGGGCAAGTGGGTAATTGGAGTACACGTGCAACGGGGTATATTTTTTGCGTTGAGAAGACTGGGTCGGAATTATTTTAACAATTTCGTCCTCTGGGCTTCCTAAAAATGGCGGATGATCGGACAGGTTCGAGGTTGCTGTGCCAATCGATGCAATCGATGAACGGTTTTTGTGCGGTTATCGATTGATGATCGATTGACCGATACCAATCGATACCAATTAACTAATTTTAACGATTGATATCGATTGATCGATTGGTTTTTCGATCATCGATTTCCATCGATTGCATACCCCGGGCCATCACCGATCACAAAAAAAGTATTACCTTCCAAAGTGTTCCAGAGTGTAAGAGTTTTCGCGGTCCCAGGCAATTTGTTGTGGAATTAAAAACTAATCGCTACAAAAAAAGAGGAGACAACAGAATAAAATACATGTTAGGGAGAAACAGCTTCGTAACGTAGCATATAATTGTGTTAATAAAAAACAAAAAGTTTACAACAACTGTTTACACATAGCCTGCGGATCCAGGCGTACAGTTCAGTTTCATCGGACGCAATGTACCCAATACCTAACCGAGCACAGTGAAGAGGAGTGGGAAACATATATTTTCTTTCCTATTTTTTCCCCCGTGCTTCTTGCTGTTATCGCACTTTACGGTAATCTTTCGGCTCCCTTACGCCCTAGAAGAAGAGCCTAAAATACCAACCTCTCCAATGCTTTCAAGGTTCACATGTGTTTGAAGCCATTCCAGGCGATCAGTATTCTCTTGCGATCGAACACCTTCATTGACCTGCAAAAAATAACGTGAACAAGTAATAACACACTCATTTTTTGAGTGTAGTTACAAAGAAAAAACTGAAAAGTAGTTCGAGGGTTCGACTTTAATAGTCCAAGAAATGGCTATCCAGATTGAAAGGGAGAGAAAACAACATGGGAAAGAGAGGGGAAAAGGCAGGGAGGGAGATAAGGAGAGCATCATGTTTACTCACCTGTTGGCAGAGGTCTTCAGCTTTTTCAAGCGCAGTTTCTAAATTGATTCTGTCAAAGTGATTCTCGGGCGTAAACTTTAAAATCTGACGAGAATAAAGTTAAAAAACCCAATTATTTAACCAAAGGCCATAACCACACCCGAGTACTAACCCATGGCATAGCTTGAAACAAACGTCTGATCAAACATCCGCTAAACATTGGCACTCTTTATTAAACTGGGGTTTATTAATCGCGTTACTTTAAAATTGCACCGTGAGAGATGTGAACCCACTTCTACAAGATACTACATGGTACTTTTTTTTTTCGGCGGCAAATAAGCACTTACACGCCGAAATGGGAGAAAAAGTAAAATTCATTACTTGGGCAGTAGAGAAAGACTGTAAGTAACGAGTGCAGTTTACTTACTTCTCTTATCAGAAGAGGATATTTACAAATTCTCTGCAGAGGCTTCAGTAGATAGCTGCTCAAAGGAAGACCCTTTGCTCGAGGATCCGCGCTACATTTCTGAAAAAATACATTCACTAATGAGGGCTAACACTTACTACGAAAAAACAGTGTAGAATAAATAAACAAAAAAAAATACAGCCAATTTTTTGACTCGTATCTGACCGATTCGTTTCATACTGTAACCCGGGTACTGCAATAAGCTCTTTCTCAACGCGAGTCTTGGTGTCCATCCTTTCATATGAAAAAGAGATTTCATTCACATGCAAATTAAACTCATTTTTCTATGAATGGCTGTGCACCAGGCGTCGCTTTGATAGAGAGGCTTAGGTCAACTCGGAAATGGGTTTTTGACAAACAGCAGTTGCTAAGGCCAGACACGTTTAAAAATGGTAGGCCATGACTTGAAAACCGAGCAGATAAAGAGCTTGGTGACCGTTTTCGCGCACTACGAACAACCTAAAAGGACGAACTGTCCATTTACCAGTGTCAGATTACTCGTCTGGACCTGGTTAGAAGTGTTCTTGTGCTTTTTTCTTTACCTTTTCTAGTTGTTTGAAGTCTGGGTTTGTTTCAATCTTGTTTTGTAGCAACTGACAAGCTTTCAACTGACAGCTACAGAATCTGACGTACGGCGTGAGACGGGGCAGCTAAAAAATACAACAAAGACGAAATTTTAATTACAAAGAGATTGCTTGTATGATCTTAATTCCAGTAGTAGTTGGGGTGAATATCTTACCATCTCACAGAGGATGTCACCAATCGAGGTAATAGCGACGCTGCTGCTCATTTTCTTGCGAATAAGAAACGCCCTGAAAATGAAACCCATGGAGTAAATAAATACACAAAAAATACATCATAATATCATGGTTATAAACGCTATCCCATGTAGGGATGGTTTGGGAGCGGGGTGGATTGGGTAGCCAGCGACTCACCATCCCTATGAAAGAGAAGTTAAAAAAGGACTGTGAATATTATTGCAGAAATGAAGGCAAACACACTGGGCAATTCTCAAATTGAAACATTTTAGGGCATGCCCCATTAATGTTGATTCTACACCCCCTTCCCCTTCCTTGAAAATTACTGTATCTACCCCTGTGCATCGTACCCTGTTTAATGATGTATTACACATACTTGAGTAGTCTCATGTTGCACCAAATGAGCTCTTTCCAGTTGATAAACACAGTACTTAGTTCCTGTTCGGTCAGCATACCAGAGTCCGCCAGAGGATTATAAAACACCTAAAGCATTGAAAAAAGGCTTTTAACTTTCAGTTATATAGCAATGATTAATGCAAAGAATTGGGTTTAAAAGGAGCGGAGGTTTTTAAAGTTACCTACATAGCAATGATTAATACAAACAGTTGGGCTAAAAAGGAGAGAAAAACGGTGCGGAGCAAATCATCTCAAGAAAGGGTCTTCGCATGGAAACAAATTCCCCTAACGACAATTTCTGAAAATGTATGAGAATTAGGTGGGAGAATTTAGATTCTGACCAAAGTTTGGCTTCGATGGGGATCAATGATAACGGGAAGTGGGAGAACATTCAATTCTACAACCGTTTTACATGTATTCCAACCGGGAAAGAAATGTTTCCACGGAAAGGATACATGCGACTTAGTAACCAAGTACTTAAACCAGACGTAAGCCCCAACTTAACCAAAAAGTAATTTGTAAGACGTTTGTCAGAAAACACAATGAAACAGCAATTTCTACAAAATAAATCACTTCAATAGTTTGAATCATGATCTCACTTCCAGGGTCGCGCTGAGGTCATCCATATAGGTCTGCTCCGTGTTGATCAACTCATATATAACGTTCTGCAGGGTAGAGAATAGATTAAGTACAAAAAAAAAAACAAAAAGGAAGAAGTAGATGGATACACCTGAGTGGCCGGTGGACCTTATGTTTAGAGCGTCGTTCAAGGGGTATGGGATCTAGTCCCGGGCCCCTGGCCGAGTTTGTTGTTTTGTTTTCTTGGGTAACAAAACTTTTTACTGACTGACCTCCCAGTACCTTTCTCCACTGAGGAGAATAAATAGGAACCTGGGGTAACCTAACTTCATCTTCCACGCTGGCTACGACACCCCCCCTACACCCCCCGCCCACCATCCCGAAAAACAAACAAACAAACAAAAACAAAATGAAAAATCATAATAAAGCACTTTTCACTTGAGTCTCGAAGATAATTCGCATTTGCATTTGTTTTGTATTACAGTACTAAGCGACTCGAGCCACTTTGTCACCCAAACACAAGTAAAACCAAAACCAATCGTGACTCGCTCGCAAACGTTTTCCCGCGCTTCGCGCAGAATGCGCTGCCGAATACATGTATTTGCTTCGAGTTGTGAGTGGTTCACTGTATTGTCCCTGTCCTTTGTGATTGGCAAGAGTCATTACTTTGGTTTTGGTTTTACGACACCCAATTGTAAACCACTCTAAAGACTTCCTTGAAACCGTGTTAAAATAAACTCGGAAAAATGGAATAGGAGACGGCATCGGGTCTTCGGCAATGGAACAAGAGAGTCGAAAAGAGAAAGCTAACGCACTCATTCATTATTTTACCTGTCTTTGCCGCTCCGTTGTCGACATCGACGCTAAAATCTTTGCATCAAACGCTCCCGTCCCTAGAGACAAAATTCCATACCACTCAATACTCTGGTTAGACTGGTCCATAGGATACGAACCGAGTATTTTTTCCGTCAATTTATTATATTCATGACCCAAGATCGAAAATAAATAAATAAATAAATATAAAGGAGGAAAAAATAGGGTCTGTATCTTACGAATTTTTGTTGCATCTTTCGCTCTACAGAAAAGGAAACACTGTAAATAAAACGCGCGGGAAGTAAAGAATATTTAGACAAACCCGTATTCGGAAGTTGGAAAATCAAAATGAAGGTCGACGCTATCCCAGGATCAGCTAAATCGTGCCTTGAACATCCGGGCCCCGGAATAATAAGTTAAACTTAACAAGGACTGTACAAAATAGCAAAAAGGTTTCATACGTTCTACTGTTTATATCTCAATTTTTACATAAAGATGCACCAAATTTAGATTAAATTGTATAATCGATTGACTACGAGTCGCGTAGTCCCTCAAGCGAGGGAGCTAAGGAAGGGGGAACAAAAATCACCGGCGAACGCGAAGATCTCGACCCCTAATATTAGAACGGCCAACTTTTGTTTTCGCTTCTTTTCGCTTGCCGCTCGTCGACGAGCTACGCGAAAAGAGTGGCAGTTTGTTGGCTTTACAGAATTAAAAGAACTTGTAACCGACGATTACGTACCATGAGTAGCACAATGTTTGTTTTGATTGTGTCCTCCTTGCTTAACAACGATCTTTTTCTTCGGACGAAACTGGTTTTTCAGGTTTCGCAAGCTCTTGTGACAAGCTTTTGCCACACGCTTCTGAATCCGCAGAGGAGATTCCCCGAGGATGAACCCCATCACGTGAAATAACGCTAAATAACGTGCTGTACTATATGTACGACTCAACAGATCTCAAAACTGCGCGAACTCTCGAACGCTGAAGCCTTGCTCGAAACAGTAAATGACTTATTTTCGAGTCAAAACGTTTATATGGTTAAAAATAGGACTGAGTCATAAGTTCCACGTGTAAATATCCAACGTAGGTCAGTCGATAATATTTTAATCTCACCAGAAACTAATTTGCATTTTGTTTTCAATTGACTTGAAACTGAAGTATTACCAGAGATGGCGATTTAAATCATCGAGCAAGAGAATTTTTTTAGACTTTCCATTTACTGAAATGTGCTTTCAGTTTTTTGTTTTTTTTTCATCAAGTTGTTTAGGCCTCGTGGTAACTGTCTCCCGCGCAAAACACTCTCGTTTCGCAAATGTTTTCGCAAATGCAACCACCAGTCATTATTGCATCATTCAAGTTGCGGTGCTTTTAAGCCAAAAATAGTCGAGTGTTGATATTGCCGACATACCATTAACTTGGATTATTTAAAATATCAAACAACGAGGAAAAAAAAATATTTTGTTACAATAATATAAAGTCAAAGTTAAAAAGAACGCTCCGTTGAAAACACAATTTAATAGACGGGTTATCGAGCGAGGAGCCCGCGTCGCACTCCTTACTTATTATCATTAATTTCTCTCCAGCCGTCTTTTGCTCTGCTCCTCAGCGAGCAGGCTAACTCCGTGCGAAGGACTGGTCCTCGAGCGCTTATTCTTGAATATCGCCGTTAGTAACCGATATTAAACTTTTCAATTTCCCTTTTCTCCCTTTGACGTCAAGATTCATTGACGACTTTGGGGGTTTTTACGTGAATATTGCTCCCGATCAAGAAGGCTAGAACTCTTCATAGACAGACAAATTGTGAGTTGTGGTGGGTGGGTGGGGGGGGGGGG
>Ga0126339_10000141_pt1 | contig 30297 bp, 16 predicted proteins | sample OrbTmetagenome_2_FD_92532 | JGI IMG/M metagenome (GOLD analysis project Ga0126339, IMG submission 92532) | Coral microbial communities from Petempiche,Puerto Morelos, Mexico - Orbicella T R C metagenome | ecosystem: Host-associated > Invertebrates > Cnidaria > Coral | place: Petempiche,Puerto...
GACTGACTGACTGACTGACTGACTGACTGACTGACTGACTGATGGAGTAAGTGTGTGACAGATTGAATAACTTACTGAATTACTGGATGAATAATTATTACTGTCTGACTTGCTGGTTGAGCTCACGCATGAAGGATCGTGACTTCAATTTTTTAGACAAAGTCTCATAGTTTTAACTTTTAGCTTAAGGGAAATCCACGTGAACGAGTTTGTTGATGACACTGACCACCGTAGAGACTTGATGAAGCATCGAAATAAGGATTGTGGTCAGAAGATTTAAGATAAACATCTCTTTCCTACAATTCTAATGCTACGACTGTCAGTTGAATTTACCGTGAACATCCACAAAATAAGTATGGTTGATCCATCCATACGCGTTGCTCACATTACAGGTGTACTTCCCAGTGTCAGTCGGTACTAAGTCCTTCATGTTTAGCAAGAGAGTAAACCGACCCAAGTAGATTCTGCTTCCACCTTTTCTCTCCAGAAACTGCGCCCCGTCTTTATACCATTTCACGGTAGGACGGGGGTGCCCATCAGCAGAACAGTCTAGCTTCACTGAATTGCCGACTGGTAATGCGAGTAGGCTGCGCGATAGTTTATCCGCTGGTACCGTGAATTTTGGAGCAGCTGACAAGCAGAGAATAACCACAATTAGTAGAATTCTACTGCAGTAGAACCCCCTCCCCTTACGGCCACCCCGTTCATACGGTCACCTTGTTATTACGGCCAGTTTATTCTAGCCCAAACCAAAGCTTAGTCAGTCATTTTCGTATTTAAAAAACCAATTCAATACGGCCACCTCTTTAATACAGGTAGATATTTGTGGCCCGTTGGTGACCAGATTAACGAGGTTTCACTGTAGTACGTTTTTTTTTTTCTACTGTAGTATACTGATGCAAATGCTGCATTCAGGTTGCCTGAGCTACCACACAATACCAGTCATCTGTAGTAAGCAGAAATCTTGCGCTCATTATCTAATAGTTAATTGGAAAACAATGTCCATTGTGAATCCGTGAATTTTTATGGTTAGGACTATAGAACAATTAGACTACGAGCCCAAGTGCAGGATTCGAAGGAAAATGCTATAATAATGTCTACAGACTGTGAACCTAAATACCAAAGAAGAAACAATTTAAATTCGGATTTCAAATGGCCCTCCTAATGGGATTGAAACATTATGACTCACAACATTTGCCATCCGTGATGCAAGCTCCCTTAATAGTTGAAATCAATATAAATTTTCACTGAGTAAGGTATGCTAACCTGGTTCCGCTACTTCACTACTACGGTATCATACATGTAATTATCACAATATAGTTGGCTTAAAACTGAGAGAACCGTCATCTTACCAGGCGTTGAATTTCGATTTGGGTCTTTCGTTGGACCTTAAAAAAAAAAAAAAAAAAAAAGACGGAATAAAGTTAATAGAACTGACTGTATGGATTGAGCCTCTTCTGACTATCTGACTAATTACTTATGAAGGCTGGGGAAAAATAAGCAAACAACAGAAACCCTGGGATACGATGCAGAAGTACGCATGCGTTGTTCTACTTACTACTGAAATTCAGTTCAATACTGAACCCTTGTTAATCCGATCACTGAAGCTTGGTTTTCATATATATATAAACACTGAAAAGCGCAAGTTCAAAGACGTTTTTAGCTAACGCCCATGAACTAGAAAACGACTGACTGAGCTTTACTTCTGGCGAGAGGGAAGTGATTGTATTGACGAGAAGGTCATATGTTAAATAGCTAGTCGCAAGTTTCTTCTGTATCTAATGTTAGCTTACTTCCGACAAAAAGCTGCATTGTGTAGGTGTTTCTTCCGCAGTTATTCTCAGCTACACACGTGTAGAATCCAGCATCGTCTTTTTGAACGCTCTTTATCTTTAAGTATTTGTTCAATTTGAGTCTCATCCGCGGATGGTCCGATGGACTAATTGTCTTGTTATTCATTAGCCAAGACGTAATTACGCCATTTTCTTTAACCTGGCAAGTAAGTCGAACATCGTTTCCTGCGATGACGTCAACAATCTTTTTCTCGTTTCCCCTCTTGCTGCGGATGTTAGGAACTGAAAGAAAAGCGGAATAATTCTTATCAACCAAGCGCTCGATATTTTTGGACGCAAAGTGCGGCAATCTTTGCCGCATTTGCAACAGGGTCATCGTTTCTGCTTTATATATCTCTTAACTTTAGTTGAGATTTTGTAAAGAAAGTAAACTTCTTGCATTTTCTCTCGTTTGCGTTCGTCTGTCTATCTATTCACAAACTTCAGGGAGTTACAAGTTTGCACTCATGCAAATGACTGTTTGATTGCTGAAGTAAAATCTGACGTTAAAGATGGGCTCAGACCCCAACCACCTGTTTTTATGTGGTCAGCAGAGTACTTTTCTGATCTTTGTTCCCAGTCTCTTGTAAATTCAACATGGTGGTGTCTCTGACCGCACGAGGGTCAAACCCGACGGCAAATAAACGTTGCAAGCTCTCAAAATGAATAAAAAAAGATCGTAATATCTTCAGGGTTTTCGATATTACAGTTAATCTACGGGTTTTACTATGTAACTTGTGAGAGATGATCAGTTCCCTTTTAATTCATTATTTGTTTAAAAAATATTTCAATAACCTTGGCTCTGAATTTATTGCGTGATAAATTAAGAGAATTTGGTCTCAATCACTGCCGTAAATCTGTGTTTTGACATCTTGTTAGCACGAAATGCTTGTAAGTTTATTATAAAAATGCTATTAAATAGCTGGAGAAGCTTAACCTTGACCTAAAATTTTTAATAAGATAAAGTCAGACAACTCTTTCGTAAGTACTATGAGAAACTCGTAATTATGCTTAAAGCGCGGCACCCGCTATCGTGAATTCAAAGAAGCTTGATCTAAATAACCTTAAAATATCTCCGACAAATGAATCTAAGAATTTATAGTTACATCCTTTTGGACGTATCAGTTAAGTATCACCTGACGCAAACATCGAAGTCCAAAAAATAATAACACTTATGAAGTAGTCCATTGTAAATCGCCGAAATACGCGACCCTAAAACAAATTACCGATGAAGTTTTGATACTAGCTTTGTTGCTGGAATTGCTTGTAACTTTTAATTTCAAGCAAAAAATAGGGTGAAAACACAATCAGGCTCAATCTCTTGAAAGAGCAGAGGTGGCAAGGGGGTACTATAAGCAGGAAATTCCGCTTTTGAGACACAGCACTCCAGATGACATAACATCAATAAGGGAATGGACACAGTTTTTCCGTCTAAGATATTTAATGTGAAATTTTATAGTCAGGCAATCCTTAGGAACTCTGGCGCGTTCACTGCTCAAGCCTTAATAATCTTTTTTCCTGTTTCGTACAAAAAAAAACAGGAATTGCGGTTTCAATGGCTCTGCTCGCCTAATATCAAAATTGCTTTGACGCGAAACGTAAGTCTATATTTGGTCTTCACCCTCTCTCTTTCTCTCTCTCGTGATCGTGGGTTAATAGTCTTTCTTGACCGCAATGGAAGAAAGAAATTCCAACATAAACAAAGACGCCAAGAGATCATCTGTCGATTTTAATGCTGTAAAGAAATTAACTGAAGGGATAACGCCTAGAGACGAAAGATATCGGCATTTAAAATCTTCATTTAGATCTTTCTTTTTAATTTTTTTTTCTCGCTTTTCAGTGGAACGAAGAAACATCTTACATGATTGAATTTTTTAATTGAAAGGCAATATACGCTCTCATGAGCAATACCTCTTAGTGCGGAAAGCTAATATATTAAATATTGTTCTGATAGTTATCGTTATAATCACACAAATATGTTGTAAGACATACAATCATGAGTTCCGACGTATCTGATTGTAAATTGATTACGAAAGTCCTCAAACATGATTGAAATGTGTAGTTATCGTAATTATGTCAAACGTGGGTTACTTTTTCGGCATACTACAACTGGCAGAAGGAATTCACGAAAATAGCAAAGAATTCAAATCTTTGTTACTGTAAAATCTCTATTCAATATGTTCCCAGATCCTGCCCTCGGGGTTGCCTTTCTTATTTTGTTCAAACTAAAGAACCGCTGGGAATAGAAATCGTAGTGGCGACCGAACTCGATTCGACACCCACAGCTACAGACTTACCGGCGTTTGACCATGTGTTAGGATCAAAGAAAAATGCAAAAGCATCTGGTATTGTTTAGGCTATATTACAATGCATTTACGTGGCAAATCAGAGTAAGACAAAACGATTTTTCAAATCTTCCCAGTCTGTAAACTCAAGATATCCGGTAAGGGATTTTGTTGGTGATTGCGTAAATATGAGGTGTAGTGTAGGCAACTATGCAATGCGCTTTGGACTTTCGATATCCATGCCTTCAGCTGTAAATATTTTCCCGCGAACTTTGACAAACACGACTGCCCGCTTCAGAGCAGATCTGTGGAGTTTTAAATTTGTCAATAAATTTTGATCCGCAAATTTCGAATTTTTAATTTCCACAGGTTGGTTCATTTTCAATATGGCAGATGTTACCATAAAATATTCTTTATATTACACATCTTAGACGGATTAACAAGTGAACAAAAATCAAAACATTGAGCGCCTCGATGCAGTGGGCGCGATCACAACCGCTGGCAAGGAAAATGAATAAAATGATGAGAAATAACTAATAGCCCATTAGAGAGAAAACGTACTAATCGGAATTTTCCTTATCCTTCAGCCTTAGCATTGCACTTTTCACAGAAAAACCATCGTCGGAGACTCAGGGGTAGCTACAATAGTCGACACGACGCCCTTCTCCCATTCTTGATGCAAACTTTCGCCCGAAAATATCGCGTCGCCCGAAATATCACATCGTGCCGACTTGCTGCCCCTGGGTCTCCGGGGATGCACAACACATGCAGTGTAGTTTACCTCACATTGTTTAGCGCTTAAAGAGAGCACTTTCGAAACTAAAGAATCAAGGATTAACTAAACAACTATTTTTTAAGGTGTGAAATTTTTTCACGTAGCACAACTTCACCACCGTGCCGAACTGCTGTTGGACCCAATAAACTCTGTCTCGGCAAGTTCCAACTGATTAATTTTGTTTCTGTACAAGATAACAACAATTGAGAACTTGTTGTTTTAGTTTTATATGTCCGTTAAAATCAGCACGTTCGTCAAGATTTTGACCTTGGCTTCGCACTATTGGCTAATTGGGCGTTGCGTTCGGCTGAGCTCCGCTCTATATTGGTCACTGGTCAGAACATGGAAAAACACGAGAGAGTACTTGTCTAACTTTCGTGTTGTAGTCACAAGGTCAAATGCTCATCAGAAATAATTTACTGTTTTTGTATATAGGTAGAATTTAAACAAAATCCAAAATGCTCTAGGGGCTATGCTGAGCTGTGCACTCAACACGCGTTAAAATAAAGACGAGCCAACAATCCCCGTTTCCACTTGAATGCCTGCGTAATTCTAAACGTTTTCACGTCAAGGAAGGTTTGTTTTAAAAAATATCCTATTTTTGTACAAAGAAACGATATTTTGAGCAAGATCTACGAGCAAATGTTTCCGGACAACGGGTATTGAGGGTCCTAAAAACAGGAATAATATTTCAAACAGGACGCGAAAACGACAAAATCACAAGTGCTTTTCCAGTAATTACGATTTCACGAATACAGAAATAGTAGAATGATTTCAGGTAAAAACAAGAGGTAATGGCTAAGATATCCCCGCCCTTCAAAAAAGAAGGCAAATGTATTTTTTTTGCAGAACTGAAGTAAAAAAGAAGAACCTCTTAACAACTAGCATTTGAATAGATTTAGTCTTGAGCTTTGTTTCAGCTATTTAGCTGTATTTTTACCACAGAGGTTTTTAAAAATGATCGATTTAAAAAAAATGGTCGGCAGCTGTTCACTTCGAGATATATTCAGCGCCTTCTTGGCTACAATTTATCTCCAAAGATAAAAGCTCTCTTGAACCATCAAACGTTGTTTAGAGAGAAAACAACGCTAGAAGGGAACTGTCCATTTAACAATGGGTGGCTAACTGACGAGGAAAATCTTAAATTTATATTAAGACCCAAGACTAAATACACGAGTGGCCAAATCTCTTTTGTAGTGTCGTGAATGTTTCTGTTCTCGTTTTGAATACATGTAGTAGGAGAGAGAATTAAGCCATACGGACAGAAATTGTCCCCTTTTTGACATTTATTGACAAAAGAAAAAGCTGGGAAAACTCGTAACTGCAATGGTCTCGCGTGGGTTGATTGCTATGACGCCATTGTGGCATTTCCTTTGCAAAAGACAATGTGATTACCCAACGAGCATTGTTCCCGGTTTCCACACTGGCAAACAATTAAAGTTTACACGCAACCAGATAGGCAAAGAGTACACTACAAGCACCGAACAACCAAACTCAAAACACTCTCCATTCTGCCCGCTTAAGGTCCTTCTGACTAGAACAAATCAAGGTTCGAATTATCGAATTCTGCAAGTCAAAATAAACGTGGCAACAGATCAGATGGCTATGAACAATGGCTTCACTGTTCCCATCCAAAAAAACCCGAGTAAATATTTGTGGCATCAAATTGATGCCAGTCAAAGGATTTCCTTTCATTTGAGTGACGTTTGGCAATGGAAGCGTAAAGCAAAACATTGCTATCAGAGAGATTTCGAATTGTAATACCAGTATTTAGATAAATTATGACTTTGTGTTGCTTGGTGTCAATTTCCACCGGTGATCTAACCCTTCCATTGTATAACTGATTGGCTCTTAAAATTAATTACGTTCCATCTGGGGTAATTTCGATTCAAAGCGAGCGCTGCCTTTCTCTGTAATTTCGAACAACGTGCAAATTAGAAGTGATCTTGAAGTCATCTGTGTTGTTTATGGACTCGACTTTGGCTCGAGCTCGTTTACCAATAAAGTTTGTAGCTGTACTTTTCGTTTTAAAGCATTATGGTGTTGAAAGCTCCAGTTACAGTTCAAAGGCCTAGGAATATTACACGCTTTACTGCCACTGGCTTGGGTGTTTATTCCGTATTTATTGCTTGGTTTTATATAGCTTAAAAGAGAAAGCTTATACATGCAGTTATCTACTGTACCAGAAGTAAGATAGAGCGCCGCAAAACCTGACTAGCTGATAACCATCATGCGTATCTGCACTAAGGAGGTGGAAACCAAAATAGCTTTCAATTGTTCACGAACAATAACAGTGTAATACAATGAAATCAACTCTTGTTTTCAAATTGAGGTATATTTCGTGGTCAAGGTTAAGTTTCAGTAAATTTTTGCTCTTAATTTCCATTAAAACACCGTACTCTAAATCCTGCAGGTCACTTCAGATGACAGCTACTCTTGAAAAACGTCGGCCCGGTACACGGAATTCCAATTAAAACGTTGCAACTAAGCTCGGTACATGGAGACCGCGTTTACAAAAGGTAACAAATTTTAATAGTTCGTCATAAGTGGCAGAAAATATGCGAAAGGATGCCGCAAATTTGTTATTACTGAAAAGCGAAAGGATTTCTGTTGCGTGGATCATGTGAATTACCACACGAGGATGAAACAAAACTTAGGTGCGCAGCAAGTTGTTATTGAAATGAACATATACAAATTGGAGCCGCATAATTGTCGATTTCTAAGGAAATTGGCACCGAGTAGGAATTACACCATGTAGTAATGAACAATAAAGATTACAAATCAATTTCGTCTCGTGGGGTAAAAGTTATACTTGGCGTTGTTGACCGCATTCCTGTATCACGCATTTTCGAGGATTTAGTGAGTCCCGTAAAACGTGGTTAAAAATAAAATGTCGACTCGACTTACCCGGGCAGGACTTCACTTCCTTTGTCATTACGATGAAGATCGAGGCAAAAACCAAGGCTTTTGACCACAGCAGCATCTTAAAGCGAGCGGTTTCCTCCCTTTCTTGATCTTAGCCCTCTTGATTTCTTCCTCAGCGAGGTTAAGTCCAATAACGAAGTCACAATCCAGTGAAATATTCGGCAGCGGCGTTCGTCAATCTGTCATAATGAATATCACAGTGTTAGAAGGATAAATGTTTCGTTCGCAACTCCTGATAGCGAGTCAATTGTAGTAACTAGCTCGCCGCAGTGTTATGAGACATGACTCGCTCACTTCTCTGGAAACACTCATGAATTATGAATGCATCGGCATCTTCAAAATGTCACGTTCCCAGTTATTTACTCTTGGGTTATTGGGCATTAGACATGAGCTAACTTTGTAGTGGCCGAACAATATGTGACGAAGAAAATCGCAGCGTAACTGATCGCGCCCTAGACTTTAACGCGTTGTTGTGTCAAACAGACGGACAACACACAAATCGAGTTGAAGAGAGAAGAGGAAATGAAATACTTCGACTTCCTGCGAAGTCTACTGCTGATAAACAAGACAAAATTAACATACCTGGAAAAACTCTGTTCCTGAACATAGATTACACGGCGCAACAATTCGATTTCCAAAATCGTTTTGCGAATTCTAGGAAGTGTCGAGGGGTAATTTAGGTCGCTTACGAAGTTGTTGATTGTCCACACTTGGACGAATTCAATAATCGACCTCTTAGGTGCAGTCAACTGAACAATGATCACGAATTACCCTCGCATTGACAGCGGTCAGATGCACTCGTGCTGAGATAACACGCGGAGTAACTTCCGGTGACAGAAAACCTCTCTATGCCACCCCTGCGGTGTTTAGTGAATGCGCTGTTCACTTTACTTTGGCTCCCACAGGCTACAACTTTAAAGAATACTAAAGTAGTATAGAGATCCAACAGAGCTAAAGAACATCGTTGAGCGCGAGACATAGGGGTTTTCGTACGCGCAAAAACCGTTTTGGAGTTTGCGAAGTTCCGAGGCGTGGGTACGAGCATGTCCCGAGAGGGCTGCCCCTTTCCAGAAGGTTCGTTCCTGATGCATGACAAGCTCTTGTTTGCAGTTAGTGATGCGCTTAACAACTGCTTACGAATATAGCAGCTTCAGAACAAAAGACTTCGGGCATCTTGATACAAAAAGCTTTTTCAAGAGATCAATTATCCACAACCCATTGTTGTGCAAAAAGCCAAATAGTATATAAAGCCAAGGGGCTCAGAGCTTTTAGCCAATGGCGCGCGAGAGATTTAGATCCCTGCAAATCGGACAGCTGCGCCTTCAAGAAAATAAACTTCTCTCTTGCCTTTTACTCCAGTTTTGAGTGAAATCTTGAAAAACTGGACGTGCAAGAGTACGCAATAGTGCAATATCAGTGAAATGCTGTTCACCTGCTGTCGACCGAAAACAAGTTGTTTTGATCCAGTTATCCCCTGGATGGCTCAAATGATCAACGTAAATCTCTCTAGAAAGTTGCTTTTAATGAAATGTGATTTCGTTAATTCCTTCTTAATATTCTTGGGTATCATCCAACATAGCATAACTTCAGATCTTAATTTGAATTCCACTTTCTCCAACGTCTATCTCGCCGAGCTCACCGAGTTCGCATCATGTGTGTTTTCATGGAACACTGAGCGGAGTTTCTTTTCTAGCAGATCGCACCAGCTAGCCACCGCTGACAACGGCACAGCTATTAACTGTGATCAGTTGAAATTATTTATAAATTTATAAACGATAAAGACCTTCATTGTTTTTGCTTCACTTGTTGCTTCGGAGAAAAAACAGAGTCAAGACACCTGCCCCACAGCTAGACATAACACGAGATAAATCTTGAGTGCACACAGTTTGGTGAAAGCTTTTAAGGACATTAAAAGGTTTGTTCAAGACATTCGTGATCGCATGACGCGCGCCCTTGATTAGCTGAATTCCACCTGACCCACCTTGCTTCAGCACTTGCGGAAACACGAACTAGACTACATACCACTAGAGTCTCGCTCAGAGGATTCTACCCAACTTTCCTTGAAATCCACTGAGTCCTGTTCACTGCATAGAGCTACACGTAGGCGCTATTGAGCTTTATTTACGCGCAAAATTGGAGACGTCGGCTGGACCGTCTGCATTTAGCTATATTTACGACTTTTATGCTAAAAAATATATTAAAAAAACATCTACAAATACTGAAATGTTAACCGGCGCGCTTTCATTCCTTTACCTTCTGATTTCAAAAAAGTTTGGCAGCAATGCCAAAAGCTTTTATGTAACTGGAGAAGTTAAAAATAAAACCATGAGAAAAAAAAAAAACGAAAAACAATACAATATGGTGCTATCACTTTGAACTGAACTTCGTGCGCTGTCGACAAAATACTGAAAATACGACAAAATACGACGACTGCGAGGGCGGGATTTAACGGAGTTACAAATTATGATAGACCATGATGAAGGCCACGAGAACGGTTGCCAGTAGCAGCTTACATGAGTGCTAAACACTCGAGTGGGATTCGAATGTCTTAAAAGCACTTTCGAGCAGTCTTCCTTGTTCACCGTGCGCTGTTATTCTAGGTAGCCAACAAACGGTAGACATTCCGGCCAATTTTTTTTTTCTGCTTTCTGGTCATATTGCCCCTTGATATTTCAAGAGTCTGTTTACAAGCCATTTGCACGCAAGAAAAGAGAATACAAGATTGTTTTTACAGACTTGTTGCTCGATTAATATGATTCAAATACGTGGGGTCTCCATATCGTGTACCTCAACGCGGCAAGCGTGTTGTTTTTTAGGCCTTTGTTCAATACAACAGCTAGCCGTTTTGACCTCGTGCCAAGAAAGACGATATAAATATACCACAAGAAAATTTACCTGAGGAATGTTGCCTACGAGTAAACCGGCTCCACACTGCTTATCCAAGAGAGTCGGAGTTTGCTCGCAGCATGCAGGCTAGGCGCGCATGGAGTGGTGCATACTTGGCCCGCATAGCTAGTCAGCTAATGCCCTTGTGATTACCATGGGTTCACATTGTGGATCTGATATCAGAACTGTGATGTGACATCAAACTGATGGATAGAGTAATCAACATTACTCCAATCCTCAAAGCGCAAACGGCGAATAGATATTGTCGCAAAAGTAACTGAATGCGATACCAGTTCAGAATATTTAAAGTGTTAAATGCACTTCAGTTAAACCTCTTGATATTTATGAAATAATATAACACATTCTAAGAATCGAAAATTCTTAAACATCTAACGAAAGCAACATCGTTTATAAACGAACAGGCTGAGACAAAACTTAGTGATGTTAATCATCGCGGTTAGTGTCTCATTCAGTCATCGAATATCGAATCTTTTTCCTGAAAGAAGTTTTTCATCAGGATATTAAAGTTTACGTACTCTCTTATCACTGATCAACGATGAACAGAAAACCCAAAAACGATCAGCAGACTTATCCCTTTGGGATCCTCTTAAGATAAATGTTCGCTTGATGAATTGAAGACTTTTAATTGCCAGTTCTTATCTCTGCACTCTGAAGAATGTGAACATTAACCATTTAAAAACCAATATAATTGCTTTTAAGTACTGTGCACAAAGACAGGTTTCCAATTTTAAACTGGAAAATGCTATAAATATTCTCACCACTGCATGATTTTCGGTATGATCCGTTATGACTTCTTAGCCCCATCCACAAGGCCCGATACGTGTTTTTGTGCGTGCATGAACTATGGACAAAGTACCTATAGCTACTTACGTATTGAAGGCATCCTTTACTCTATTTGAACTGAGCTGTGATGCCGGGACACGATTATAGAAGGCTGCAGAAACGCGTGCACAAATACCGATTGGTATTATGGGTAGTAATAATTTATCGTTGCTTGTCACGGAGTTGCAGCAAGAAGGAAGGGGAAGCATGAATACACGCGTTTCTGCTGTTTCCTACTATCACGATAATCAAGCAATAATAAGCCAAAATAATGTCCATTTTAATTGGCACTTACTTAATTATGATCTATTGGAAGACAGACGCATAGATGACGTCATTAACATTCGTTCTTCCTCGCAGCAGCATGGAATCTATTTGTTAAGTAGATCACAATTGCCCATAATACATTTCGACGCTATCGCGTACACACTGAACAACAACATACACAACCTTTCTCAAAACAGCTCAGCTGTATCTAGGATATTAGAGTAACTGAGAACTTTCGGGAGGATTGATAGACAGTTAGCTGCTTGTTCTTGTCAACTGAGAGATCATCACCGCGTTTCTTCAGAGTCACCGACGTTCAAGACTCTATGCGAAATCAGTCAAGTTGGGCGTCTTGGAAAGTTAGGACGAAAATTTTCAAATTCGTCCTTCGTAATCTGTCTTGTTTATCCCTAATCATTCCTAACCATGCTAGCTCTTTTTTGACTTTTTTTTTCATCACTACTTTTGTGTTTATTGTTGAGGGTTTCTTCGATGTTTGGAGGTGACGGTCATTTGCGCATGTACGTAACCGGCGACAGTAAGTTTCCCATTTGAAAGTTAACAAGGCTTGTAAAAAACTAAAATAGAAATGCTAATCATTAATACATAAAACACACTTGAAACGTCCGGAAAAGGTCAAACAGAAGAACTAATCAGCCGTTTAACAAGTTCATGAGCTTACTTCTAAATATACACTGACGTAAACACGATGAGCAAGGGGCGACCACGAATGACACAATATGAGCTAAAAATTATCGTATGCAGCGCACGTCTACGATCAGTAATCGCGATACGTTCGAGCCTACCTGTTTGAGCTCCTCAAGAATTTTTCATAATAGTACATTTTGTATGGATCACTTAACACTAGCTTCTTATACTGATTGGCTTCTTGGGCTTATCGATTGTAGGCGTAGTTGAGGCAAACTAACAAACTCGCACTCCTGATAGTAATCACTCAATCCGCGGTCTGTCTTTTTGATACAATGGACGATTCTACTCTTTTATAAACTAATAATGCAACGATGGTATCACATAAATGCCTGGTAGTTGATAAAAACTGCAACAGTTTAACCTACAGATCCGACGAAAATCAACCAAATGTTTTCCTGTTCCCGAATGTTTACAACTTCTAATTGAAAAATAGCACGATATTTGTAGCACATGAAGATGAAACTTTGACAGCCCCTGAAAGTTATCGCTCCACCTTAATTACTTACGTTCTTAGTTTTGAATCCCGGTGTAGACGACTGCTACCGACGAACCCTTCGTCTGTGCTGTTTATTCACAGTTCACATGCATGAGTGATCAATCTATTTGATGCATTACCATTTGGTTCATAGCATGTTACCTCTAGGTCTTACTGTCTAGTCGTAATATTTGTCGTTAAATGGTTTGTGATTGTAACAATTGCTTAGCAACAACCAGCCAATGATATTATATTTCTCACGAGAGAATATCCGTAAGGTGGTAATTAAAGGACATATTTGGATAAGAACGTAAGCTAGTAATTCACGCTTCACAAAACAAATGATGGAGAAAAATAAAAAGTAATTAAAAAACGGATTTGAAAAATCAAACAGTATACAAACAAAAAAGATAAATTAATTAACATGAAGCAGGATGGGCTTTTTCATCACATCAGTAACGGCTCTGTACTGGTATAGAATTGGTTGCTGGCTGTTCAGACCACCTATACCACCAACGGCTTTTCTTCCTTCTGTGATTTCTTCTTTTCTTACCCAAAATAAGTCGGGGGGGGGGGCGCCCCTCCCCTAGAGCCGCCACTGCTTAGAGAGACCAGCGCTACAATTATCATAGCCATATTACTTATACTTTTTTTTGTCATTTTAATAATTTAGTTCTAAGGTCACATCCCGGAAAATTGGCACATAGATCAGCAAAGTATATGTACACTTTGGCATGTTAGACTCATTTATAAAACAACTTGTTCCACAACTTCTTAGTTCATTCACACCATAATAAGATTAAGTAGCGATGTTCTCTGTGGCGCGTACGATAATCAGGCTAATCTATTCACAGAAAGTGTTTGTAAATTAGATATCGACCAGACAGCGTATACTGTACTTAAAAGATCTTAAAAATAAAGAACTTATTTCATTAACTTCTAATACATGTACTTTAGGCGTCCTGTTAATTGTGAAACGACAAGGTGAAAGCTGAAACAGTTGTGAAGTATTTCATTTTTACCGTTTTGGACAAGTAATCTTATATTACCACAAACATTGACTGCAAGGTTGTTGTTTTATGTCTTTTATGCATACGCGGCAGTTTAATTAATTCAATCACTTTGTAACTGCTCGATATTATTTAATTTTAGAATGATTCAAGGGAAATTTCTTCCCTAGAAGTTGCAAAAGTGGGAAAACAAGAGAAAACAACAAGACTGATAATCTAGACTTGCTGGCGACAGCCAAATCATTGATATAGCAATACGCTGTGCAGTATCCACTTTATCAACCAGTGTCAACTGTTTCGATGTTTTGTATAACTATGCATCCTCCTTTTTGTGTAAAACAGAAGCTTAAAAATGGTGTGAGACTCAGTGTTATTACATATAAAACTGGCTCGCCCCAGCTCGGCGTGGCGGGTGGCAGAGAGACAATTGAAACGAGGATGTTCCAACAAGGCAAGTGACGTTAACAAGTCATATACATTTTACACCTGAAACTTGGATTCACACAAGAAAGTCCCTTTTACATCGTTTCTAGACAATAGTAACGTTAATCAGAAGCATTTTCTTGCCGGCGAATATCTTTGTTGTTTATTGATGGTGGCACCGTTCGGTACAGAAGCATGTCTGAAGCGTGTTTGTCACTAAAGGCCAATATATTCTTTACTATTTACGCCGCTATTTTCAACATTAATCAATAGTGAATATTACTTACTAAATATGTAAAACCAAAAGAGTTTGGAAGTGTTAGCTCATGATATTGTTGACAGACGCTTGCTGAGTGCTGCAACTTCAAAAATGTATCCTTTCTCTGACTCACTCGGCTAGCACTCTTTACGTACATTTTAAATCAGTTGAACAAACGGTTGTCCATAATGCTTAAGATGTTTGATATTCAGTTGTCAGGTTCGTGTAAAACGTTTTTTGACTCTATCCAAGTGTGCGCTCAATATTGCTTTTCCGTTTGCAAATAACGTACTATAAATAACTCTCCGCTTCGTTTCTTTTCTCTTTCAAGGCTTTCCTTAGATCTTCACTTGTTATTCTTTCTTTCTTTAGGAAACAGAATGGTTGTGCAAATTTTCTTGCATTTGACGAGCTATTGCCTTAGCCAACAAAAGAAACTAGCAGGTTTAGATTTTCTTTGAATACATGTTTTAAGTATTGATCTTAAATTACAGAGCAACTAATTAATAGCCTTATTGATCAAAATCTTTCACGTGGACAAACCTTGTCCGCAGGAAGTCAGTTGTTAGCCTGGTGTTTGACAAGCTGTCGGTACGCGTGTGACCGTTGAACACAGTTCTTTTGAGAAAGTTACAGTTGTCCTTCAAAAGCGTCTCATTGTACGCGACAATGTTGAAAGGTACTGTGGATAATGTGGTGTAATGTCGCCCTGATCGAATGTAAGCCAAAGGTTTTCCAGTGTGATAGAGGGAAACAACACAATCACGTGTATTCATGCTTCACCTTTCCACTGTGAACCTCAACCTGCAACGACAAGCTATAACTACCCATAATACCAAGCGGCATTGTCGCGTAAGCTTTTACACTTTTGTGGGAAAAACATTTTCAAAACAGCTCTATATCGTGCGATTTGCATTTTTCACATATGATTTATTTATAGTGTATTCACAAGAAAACATTATCTCAATCACTCAACAGTAAGATACAACCGACCTACTTAAAACAGGGTGTCATGCACATATAGCCAAAAGCCCTTTTCAAGATAAACTTTTCTCGTTTGCATTTCAATGTAAACATGGACTTGAAACAATTGTAAAAACTACAAAATTACCCGAAAATAGCTCACATGCATGTTGGATTATATTTTAATGGAAACGAGAAATTTTTTACCGTGAACAGGGCAAGTTGAACGCGACGCAGATGTAACGAATATAAACAACATTACTTGGTTTGTTTTTCATTTCATTTGTTAGGTTGCTTACACTTCATCATTTGCAGTTATTTTTAACTATTCCTACGTTATTTCAGTTAAGGTTAATTTCGTCATTTTTAATTATTACAGTTGTGAGGTCCTTTTTTTTCTTACATATCATTTGCACTGGTAGTTGTTTTCGCCCAAGCTGGTTATTTCCGTCATTTTTGTGGTGAGACTTGTTATTATCTTAAAATTTGTGGGGCCTATGTCCAGTTAAAAGGCTTTTCATGATAGCTTGTTGTTTTCTATACTATTTAACCATTACCTGCGCTTTAGCTCAACGGATTACCACCCATAGCTCTAAGCTGCTAGCCTTTGGCAGTTAGAAATGCTGTGATTAAAAATAAATTCTTTGAAAACTCCGCTACTACTTTAATGGTGTTTGATGGCAACTGGCTCCAAAATGATCAATAGCACATTTTACGATGGAGAGCGGAAGTGCAACTGACGAAGCGCAGGTGGAAAAATCGGAAGAAAAGAAAACTTAAAACAAATGAATCAATATAGCTACAGGCTAGCAAGTTTTTGTCGATTGTCATACCATTTTGAAATCATAAATTATGGGCAAGCTCACCACCACAAAAATATGGCCATTGGGGCCGTGATAAACCTCTCCAGGTGCCTAGCTATCACGCGCTTACGGAGGGATTTGCTGGTCTTATTTTAGAACGTCTCCACGCAAAGAAATAGACACTGAAATAGATGTAAACAAAATTTATACATTCAGCATCGTCTGTTGATACGTTACAAGACCAAATTCGCTTTAGATCCCCCTTAGACCATAACCGAATCTTCACGACAAATTAAACTCGACTCATTGATGTAGAATTAATTCAGTACAAAGTATAGTTTTATAGAATGCAGATTGCTAACCAAATCATGAATAACTAATCAGGCTAAATTTCGGTTAAAATTGAGAATGTCACTATGGTGTACTGAACAACGCAATACAGAAAGAACCTCAGTGCTAAAAGTAATCAGTTCGATCAGTTCTTTTTGAACTGCATCTGTCCTCCTTTATTGCAAGAACAAAAATCGTTATATTCCTTTTGCTGGATTGCATGTTCTGTGGTCAAAATAATTACATCCAGAGATTATTTGGGATTAGCTTCACGTATTCTAAGGCTTAAAACGGGCCATGCCTTGTTCCGTGAAGTAAAGTTAACCGCAAATGTTCTCCATCGATCCGTCATGGCATGACTTGGATCAGCGGACCTTTCTATTACCGGCTGTTAGCTGATATCAAGCGATGTGTAGCCTTAAGCAAGTTGTTAGCACAAAGTAACAGCTCTTTTGAAACTTGCCGCTCAAAAAATAAACGAGTCTTTTTGCTCGCAAATAACGAGTAAAAAACCTCGCTTTGTTTTCTGTGAGTATATTTCCTCCGAGCTGTTTGTCGACTGTATTAAATTAAAATTATCCCAGCTTGTATTCGTTTTCTTAAATTATGTTTAAATGATCTGGATATATTTCACGAGTAAATTAAGAGATTTCCCGAAACGGCACATCATTGCAAAAGCCATCTAGATTAAAGCAATTTAGGGTTCATAACATTGAAGACGAACGAATAGATATATCTATCTTTTCTTGTACATGTGAACCGGCATTTCAACCATACATGTACCGATACATAAATTGGCCGTCTCCACTGAGTACATTAATTTGATGTCAATATGAATACCTGTTGTATCAGCTTATATATGATGATAGGCTCAACCGACCACCTTGAGCGGCATGTTCAGTTTAGGCTAAATGTGAAGCCTTTCAGGCTTCAAGGATAGCATATCTAGTTTAAATTCTAACAGAATATCATGATCGAGGTGGGAAGAGGTCGCGAGAATGTTCAACTGAAGACAATAAAACCTGCAACCACAGTGACTAACAAAATACAGCCTCGCATCAAAAAAATGCTCAAGCGGAATGAGTTCAATGCTAGGCAATTCTGAAGGGAGGACCAGCACCCAAGTATATCTATCACCCAAAGGAGCGCGCATTATAAAACTCTGAAATCATACCTAACAAGCCCGGCTTCTCAGCTGTCATATCCTACATCGACATCTCCAGGCTCCTTCTGGCTAAGAACTTTTATCCTCGTAAACTCAGCATGATCTTCACGCGGATGTCTAGATCTGCTTCGTGTCTGAAACCACTTGTCAACTGGTATGTATTTTAAGTTGACTGAGCATAAATCACCTGACAATGCTTGAGGAAGAATGGTGCTACTTTAGCGAATATGACTCTTTGTTCAATGACACTAACTGAACTGACACACGAGATAAAGACCTTTTGAAATGCTTTGATGGACTCACTCACGATTGATCGAATGTCGACACGTTTACTTTAATTCAGTTTTCAAACACGCAAGGATTTTAAGAACCATTTATAGTGCTTTTGAAGTCCATTTATTTTTGGTTCACAAATAATATAAATCACGCGAATGTACGCAAAATTCCTCTATCATTTTGCCAGGCTCTTTATGAGAGAGTGTGGATGCTGGAAACGCAAGTTTTTCGGGAAAATGAGCTAAACTTGTACTTACCAGATCACAAGCTAAGTCCAAGGCAAACTGAAGATGTCTCTTTTGTGCTACTCGTACACGACACCAAGGCACTTATATTCAAATCAGTAGCAAAAATATATTAAAAATACTGAGACCAATCAAATTGCGAGGTTCAACAACAGAAAACGAAAGCTTCAAAGCAATGCCTTCTGGGTAAAATATCTTTATGAAGAAATCGAAGGTGTTGCAATTCAAAACTCCCTGGAATAGTTTAATTCCAGTTTATACCCCATCTGTAAGTCTACATACAGCTTGTAAAAGGCTTCTTTCTTGTGAAGTCGGTGAGTTGTGTCTGAGGCTCAATATTCGCGTTGGGAAAATATATGCATTACAATCAGTATTAATTAGGATTTCGCTCCATGAATTAATGTGATATATGCTACGTCAGTACGCGAATCTCTTAAAGAGGCATATATACGTCAGTGAAGAAATTGACTTTCAGTACGTAGGTTTAGATTAGGAGCAAAGCTTATTATCAGTAGTTTTAACGTTCAGAAGACATCATCTAGACGTCACAGATCTGTATATCGAAACAGTTCAGTAATCTAAAATAATATCCAAATTAGCTGTTCGTAATCTGAAGTAATCTTACTCTCAATCTCCCCCACGTCTTTATATCGCAGTGTTCCTGTTTGCTTAATTAATATTTATTTACCTTTTTGGTGTCCACAGAGTTTCTATCTCAGAAAACTGTGATTATTTTGTGGTTTTCTTGAATTGAAGCCAATTTTTTTCATCCTGAAAAAAATGACTTAATGATTGATATAATGCAACATGATACCAAGTTTATAAGAGAGCTATGGTTTGTGAACTTCAGTATGTATACCATCTGCCAAAGATTTTATCTGTCCTGTGTTTGGCTTCAAATTTGCATACAACAATTTAAAGACACTTCATAGCATTTTTTTTTTTTAAATTCTTGTCGGTAGCTGAAGAATGCCACACGATCTCTTCTTCTCTTCCTTTTTACTATTTTTCAGACTCTACATTTTTCATCAAAGTTCTTTTAGTCATTTGAGTCAAGCGATATTGATTTTTCAGCATTTTCTTTGCACTGGAAGTCCTTGTAAGGGGGATTAAAAAGGTTACATTACAGAAATATGGAGAAAAAACTTTATTAACGTATTGTTCGTGATGTGCCCATTAACCCATTGCTCACGTTAACTTCATCATTTGTGACGTCAGCAACGCTTTACAAAGCCGAGTAGATGTATGTTTACCAAGCTGCATGTTCTGAATTCTCATCACGTCATGAACTGAATGCAGTGGTAAAACGTGCTCGACATGCTTCAATACTGCTGTGTCCTTATCTACAAGTCACGCACCTCGAATGGCTGTAATGTTCCTTGTCCATCACATTTGCATTCGGAGTCAACTGCTGTGTTCTTCCCAACATTTCCACTCCGATCACATGTCTTTTGCTTTCTTTCACACCCAGCTTTAATATAATACTTACAGTTTATGAGTTAGTATGAATCTGTCCTAGAAAAATTCCTTCCACTAGACCATAGAACGGACGAATTAGCAGTTAGTTTTTTTAAAATTTCACATATCTAACCACGATAAGCCTATATATTTTATATTTTCAAATTTCTGAGTGCTTTATTTTTATTCTTCTTTTTTAGATACATTTATATAGCACGGTGTTTTCATATGGCGTTATAGTCTCCTGTACGGATTCACCGTATGGTTTATAATTAATATTTTTATTTCTTTTTTTGCCATTACTGATTGTTAGTACAAATAAGTAATAAATAAAATAAATAAGTACAACACACTGGCTACGTATCATTGTTTCGTATCAATAGTTTATACTAAACTTGGGTAACATCTGTTTCTTCAACAAAATTTCTCTCGTGCAAACCGTGGGGTGCCGTAGGGGTAACTTCACATTCGCACGTGAACACTCGGGGATCCCACGAGATGCCCGTGGTATTCACAGGATAGACATCGACTCCATGACGAATATATGACGTACTATCTCATTTTCAATATGGCGTCCAACATGGACGAGGATTCTGAAGAACGAAAGAATTCTGTTAGCGAACTTTTGCGGAGGAAAGAGAGAAAAAACGAAGGAGATGTTGGGGAAGAATCAAAAACGGACAAAACTAGAGAGCAAAAGTATAAATTACTCGAAAACGCTAACATAGTCGAAGAAGTAATTGCTAATTTTTCCGGGGAGGATTCCGAAAGTCAAACATTTCAGGATGCTGTCGAAGAATTGAACGAGAAAATGGACTCTTGTGAGACATCACCGGGTGGAAATGAAAATGATGATGAGCTAAAACCAGAAGAGGAGGTGGCTGAAGAGCAAGAAAGACTGTCTCCTGAAGAAAAAGAGGTTTGATTAGTGTTATTGAGCTTAGTTAGACACTGTAGTTAGACACTGTAGATAATCGTGCGAATCTGAGCAGAGTACAGCTATATTAAGAAGGATTTAGACTACTGGTGATGTTAGAAATTATCTGAAAATTGCATCAGCATTTCGACAAGTGCAATGAGAAAGAAAATTTCAAATAGCATGGCAGTGTAAATCCGTCTAAATTTGGACTGCATTGCAAATTAAAAATTAAAGACATAAATTCCCTGCTCTCAGCAGTCAATCACAAGTTATGCAGTACTTTTGTAATCATATTTACCACAAAGTGTGCTATATTTGCTATAGAGTACTCTCTAGCCTGCATGCAGACATGCAGACATGCAACTTCCTTTCAGGGGTGAAAATTTGACATTCATGAAGTGCCTTTATTAACTAGCACGTAAGGATAACCTGACACAGTCATATGTTTATATACTGTGAGCAGTCTCTCTTTTGCTTGAAAATCCCTGAGGAAGAACCCAAAGAAGAATGCAGAACAAGTGAGTGGTTGTGAGTGTACGAGCTTGATATGCAAAGCCCTGAGCTGCAAATGAATCAGGCGGTAGATTAGATGAGTGAAAAGAGAGACTGCAATAGTTTCATACAGCATTTCTGAAGTTCGGCACTCTGGTGATGGAGTATTCTATTGGCCGTTCTATAAAGTTATGATGTGCATCTGTTACAGGGATTGGGAAGGCAAAACAGACAAATGAGCCTATGGCCCATGGCTTTGGAAAGTTATGGGCCATTTATAAAAAGTTTGAGCCATTAATAAGGTAAATAAATGGGCCATAAAATGATATGTGATTCTTGATTTCTGTAGTTTTATACTTTTTACTGGACTTCAAGCTCAGTTTAAGTGTACAGTTACAGAATAAAGCTAACACAAATTATATATTAACCTTTCATTGAGGTTAAACTATAAATTCTGAACTGGAACTGATTAAACTTAACACATCGAGTAGTCTGACATCAACATCGCTGAAACATGCCCAGTTTTAGATTTAGAGTGAAAAGTAATGTTACATTTATAACCTAAAACTTGAGCTATGCATGAACAGTACATAACACACCAGTAGCTCTCTAATAGTCAATGAAATGTTAACCAAAATTTTTTTCGTTCCTCAGAACTAGAAGGCTTAAACACTTCACCTTGGTCATTACTTTCAGGATCACAATTCGTTGTGGCGGACTCGGCATTCGTAGTTCAAAACGGTAACAATCTCTGAGTCTTTTCCAATTTTGCAACTTTCCCTTTCGGAGGCATATTATTTGGCTAATTGTAGCATGTAAAACATATTCAAATCAGCCAATTCTATCCGCCTTGAAAACAAAAAACACATGAATTGAGCAAGAACCTCGTTTGCGAGCAGAGTCCAAGTAACAGGTCTGGGGATGAAACAAAACAAACGCTTTTATAATGTCGATTAAAGAGCAAAGGCATCTGGATTTCTCCTGTGTTTATTTGTCATTACACTGAAAATTTTACAAATGAAAATCTTTTCCACAAAATAGTGTATATTTTACTTCCTGTTTCGCGGTCAGGGCGTGTTGTAGGCCGGTAGGTACTTTCATAATGCATCATTTCGTAGCTTTATGTGCCATATGCACATGGCGCACGGCCTTCCCAATCTCTGCTGTTAGTAACCTTTACATGTTTAAGTGACATGCAGCACACACCAAACTCAGAACATGTTAAGTTTGTCTCCTTCTGTTTGACTCCTGTGGCTTGCGACATTTGTACGTTTGCCATACTATTTTCAATTTAGATTTTTGGACCTTTTTATTAGTTTTATGCTTCATGCTTGTTTTTCTGTAATTTACCATGTGCTTTAGTGTAGTTTGCTTAATTAGCTCATTTCTGTTACAATATACAATTTAAGGTTACTCCAAACCTTTGTGGGGCCACTTTTGCCAAATTTTCTTTTTTTCAAGCAAATTGTAGTTCATTATTTAAGGTAACATTTTCCAAAAAAAAAAAATGAAAATAAAATATTTAAATGCACACGAGTTTGGGAGAAAAGAGACTTTTGTAATAAAAGTTAATTAACCGTCAAGGTGTCATAATGCCCGAAAGGCATGGACTCCTCAGCGTCCTTTTCGTAGTAAACGGCTTAATCCGGAGATCCTTTATCAAATACTTTCAATGTTAGATTTCATGTCCGTCAAGAGTGACTCCTTGTAAACATGCTTTGGCAATTGCTCCTTAGTTTCTTTTTGTTTTGTTGCACATCACTTTCTTTCTGTTTTGCGCATTATCGTTGACTACCGACCTAAAACATGTGCGCCTAAGATGTGACTGTAACACTATCGCTTTCCCACGAAGCTCAAGTTTGCATACTGTGAATGCTAGGGGTTTTGTTATTTCATCGGCTGGCGGCTTTTTAAGGTTGACATCTCCCTCCGAGTAGACGTGACACATTTATAAATCTTTAGAAAGCAAAAAATTGCACTTGTTTTTTGAGAGTTTTAATCCCTCCTCTTTATATGAATTAAAAGGGTACGTAGAATCGATGGTTTTCCGTGAAATTTGGCCAGAACATTATTTTACTGATAGATAAGGAACAAAATCATGTTGGCGAATTCTTTTATTTTAAATACTTTTCTCATGGCGGACTCTAATGCAACACGTCATGCGAATTTTTCGATAGTGGAACTTGACAGATCTATAAAAAGGTAACCAAAAGAAATAAAAGAAAATACTGACACACTTTGAGAGATTGATTCTTTGTGATTAACACTGCTCAGTTATTTTGCATGAACGATTGCATTAAATTTGCCAGAATTTCAGTCGGTCAATTTGCCGTTTATGGCTTCTGTCACCTTAGGAAAGCAATCTGCAAAACAGAAGATAATTTTATTGAATTCTACATTTCATAACCCTTCTATTGATATGTAATTTGTGGGGGATTCCTTGAAAACCTCATATGCGATTTTTTCTGGAGGACACCTGCAAAGGTTTGGAGTAACCTTAAGCTCTCCATTTGCCCTCTCCATTCCGTACAAGTTGGTTACTGGCATTCAGGTGATGCTAGGTCTGATTAATGCTGTTGCAAGTAATGTTGCTCCTTATCTTGGATACCATGTTTATCTTTGTCTTGCTTGGCTCAAGATTTCACAAGGTTCCTTAATGCTTGCACAGAAACAAACCTCAGATACTGATGGCTGCTCTCCTTGAGTAATAAAAGCTTCTTTGCTGTTGAACCACTCATCACATTTCACCAGATACAGCTTTGGGTGATTTGCGCAAAAAATTGAGAAAAAAATGGGCAGAGCTGTCAATTAAAGATTGATGCGCAGCCAGGATGAGACATAATCAAAATTACTTTTTTGAAATTTTTTAGCCAGCGAACGTTTTCATCGTAATTTTGATTATAACTGTCAATGCTGTATGAAACTATTGCAGTCTCTCTTTTCGCTCATCTTCCAATGCCTATGCTACTTGCGGCTCGTGGCTTCACCACTCGCATGTCACACCTGCATGCTCACTTGTTTTGCGTTCTTCCCTTGGATTTTCAAGCAAAAGAGAGGCTGCTTGCAGCTTAAGATGTTGATAACTACTGCCTTTGTTAGGACAATTTCTTCAAAAAAGACTCTACATGTAGATACATGTTGCTTTAACAGCTCCCTACTGCATCTGAGCATAGTATCATGCTTATGGTTATGCTTGTGGACTAGTGAAAACCAACCTTAATCCTGCTCCAGCATCCTGCTATTTCTTAAAACTAGGGGAATTCACTTTCTTACTGGCCAGCAACTCCTCTGAGCTCTTCCCTTCCTTTTTTACAGCTCATTTTAGTGTTATTTTCAAGAAGTGCATTTAGAAGAGTAATAATAATCTTTTGTGATCAGACATTTTATTTTTTTATGAAAGGAAAGAAGGACACAGGCACTAGATTATAAAGCCAAAGGCAATGACTACTTTAAGAGATCTGGTAAGCAAAATACTAACTGTTATATAATTATCACTTTTTGTTTTATTTTGATCCCTTTACTCTTACATGTAACTCCCTATTCCTAACCCCCTTACAGACAACTCACTTTAAAAGACAACTTTTACAAATTATAAACAGTTACCCTGAGTGCAACAAAAACCAATATTGTGTACTATTTACCCAAAAATTCCAGACAATTCAGTCAGAGTGTAAATGGAAAGACAAATTTGGCTTGACTGACGTGGAATTTTCGAACTAAACAGAATGTCTTGAAAGGTAGTTCAAACTTGTCCTGGACTCTTTCAGTAAATTGGGGATTTCTGAGTAAATGTTAAGTTGCCAAACTGAATGTAACTTACAATACCATCAGGGATTTTTGCTTACCATTTTCACACACCAAACCGGCTTCTCTGTGTAAATGGTAAACAATCCAGATTTCCAACTTGCCCTTTGGGCAAGCGGTAACATGTACATGAATACTAGCCCAGCAGCCATTTTCACTAGCCCCCCAAAAATGTTCACACTAGCACAATTAATTGTGAATAATTAAGAATTAAGATCAAAACAATGAATTAAATTGTTCTCTTACAGTACTTTTTTAATTTGAATTTTACTCCTAAAAAAACTTCATTTGCTCATCAAGTAAAAGAATCCACCAGCTCAACTGCAAAATCCACAAGCCTCAGGCTACCCGACTTTCTCTGCACACTGTCATCTTACATTTGTAGTTATACACATGTTGTGCATGTAACTGTTAGCCTTGGGCAAGTTGTAGTACTGTACGTGTCCTTCCAGGGACCAGCAAGATTGGAGAGAGACCTTGGTTTTGTGTGAAGCTTATATTTTTAAATACTGCATAGTTTTGAAAGTCTATTTCCCACTTATTGCTGGCAGCATCTTTATGGGTCAAAAAAATGGAATACAGAAAATATATCAATATACAACATGTACTGCTATAGCGAAGGTGTTTTGTTTTGAAACCCCCCACCCCATTGGAAGTTCTAGTTCAACTTCATACTTACATGTATCTTTAGAACTTTTTCTTTTTGTAACCTCCCTTTCCCTGGTTATTTCAAAGTAGTTGGGGCAAGTAGAGATACATGTGCATGCATTTCATGGATCTACACATGATTCTTGGACTAAATATGTTCCAAGTGTATAGTCATTATCCTGACTTTGATATTATTCTGTTTTGATTTAGAATATCCTGAAGCTAAAGAGTTATACACAAATGCAATAATGATCTGTCCAAATGATTTTGCTAAGGAAAAATCTGTATTCCATGCAAACAGAGCAGCTTGTCTAGTCAAAATGGTATGAGAAATGTTTTTACCACATGCATGTTACTAGGTTCCTCACATTACAAGTACACTGTAACTACAGACCGGCTTCATTTATAGATGTGAATTCTCTCTTGCAAGATCATACTTTTTAAAGTTACATGTACATGTACTATGATTTGTCAAATATTCCATTGAATATTTCTCCTCCCCCCGAAACATTTGCCATACAGAAATATGTTAATAAAGAAAATGAAATGACTTCCACTCCATTAACAAAAGTCTTAATCTCTTATTCCCTAGGAATTTAAGAGCGGTCATTGCCCGAGGAAGACTAGTGCAAAATGAAAAAAAATCGAAAATCTGCAAAAATGGCCAGAATGTAGCTCTAGTGGAACTATTTACATGTAATATATATATAAAAAAATTATTCTTACTAAGTTCAATAAGTGAGATTTTTTAACTCTCCCTGAACCATTTTATCGATCAGAATACAGTGACATGAAATGAGGATTTTTGAGCCCAGTACCACTTCCAGTTGGGGTTGTCAAATTTCCTTGTTTAAGGTGGCGGAACACAGTTTTGATACCTGTGTTTCAATCTCCTTTTTCTCTAAAACGCTTGATCCTTTAGTCACCAAAAATAGCTACACGCAAGTTAACAACACAAACTTCAGATTTTTGATAGCTAGGCTGACGTATGTGCCATTGCCAAAACATGAATAAATATAAACAGGCCTTCAAAATCAGTCCTGTTTCTTTGCAGAAAATCTAGTCGTTAGATTTTCTTTTTCATTTGCTTGCAACAAGATTGTAACAATGCTCACAAGTTAGCACTATTTTAATAATGGTTAAACAGAGGGATCTTTAATTATCACTTGTAGAAGTTTAACTAGAATATCTAGAATCGCATCTGTCAATTTTCAATTTTTTTCCATATTTCAGTTACTTGTTTTCTAAAGTATTTTCGGGCCAAACTTCGTAAAATTCTATCGAGTGGTTCTGAAGAAATAGGCGTATTTCTAAGAAAGCTATTCCGCATTCAATCGCAATTTTTTGCCTTACTATGCATGTGCTGCATTGCACTGGGTTCTTTCGGTAAAAAAGAAAAATCTGAGAATTGCTGGGTTCTTTGCATTGTTACCTTTTCTAACATACGTTTTTGATAAAAGAGTAAAGCCATAAATACACTTTGTTCAATTATGAAGAAAAAAAAAGTGCAGATAGCGAGGGCATTGACCAAATAAAATAATTGCTGTATCGACGCCAAGGTTGCTTTGTGTAATCCTTGTGCGTGCGCTGAATGGCATTAGCAAGAGCATGCGCGGAAATTGTGTTCGGCCACTTTAAGTTGCCCAAAAATTTTGTTGCAAATATTTCAAGAACAAGGGTGCTCATTCTTTGGCTTCTATTTTTATGATACCATGTCATGTATCAAGTTGTTTATTTCTGCTTGCAATTTAGCCAGTTTTAGTCACACCAAAATCAGTAAAATAAGCCAAAAACTAAAAATAATATAATTAAAAAAAATTTTTAAAAAATTTTTAAAAAATTCTTGTCTGTACAGCCAAATTATTTAATATATAACATTCAAATTGTTAAGCAATCTATCATCTTTTGAATAATAATAATAATTGTATTTATCTGTTTGAATAATATCTTTTTGTTTATTTGTTGGTAATTTTGAAGTCATGTGCAAGTGAATATGCAAAATATCATATATTTGAACTGTGGAGAAAGATACATGTATGAAGACATGATTGATCATCACAGTTATGTACAAAACTTAAGCAGCTGTGAAATTAACGCCTGAAAAGAAATTCAGGCCTGAATTTTTTTCAGGCGTTAATTTCACAACTGCTTAAGTTGTGTGTATAACTGCGATGATCAATCATGTCTTCATATCTTTCTCTGCACTTCAAATATATGACATTTCGTATATTCACTTGCATTCTTCACCATCTACAGGTATATTACAAACTCACAATGTGACCAGCTCCCAGTTGGCTTGATAGCTCAGTTGGTAGAGCACTGCACCGGTATCGCAGAGGTCATGGGTGCAAATCCTGTTCAGGCCTGAATTTTTTTCAGGCATTAATTTCACGACTGCTTAAGTTGTGTATATAACTGCGATGATCTATCAAGTCTTTGAAGTCATGTGTTGTAAACAACTCAGGCCTTGAAAACTGATGTGAGAGCTGCTGGTGTGCACCTCAAAAAAATCTGATTGAACTTAGGGTAATTTTTTTCAAAAAAATTGGAATGCATGTACAGTATAGTTCCACTAGACCTACATTCTGGCTGAGTTTGAGGATTTTCAATTGTTTGTCATTTTGCACCCCTCAAGGCAATATTGAGATGGTTGCTCTTAAGTGACCGTTCATTTAAAGACATGTTTCCCCATAGTCTGAGATTGACAACAGAAGACATGCAAAGTGTTATTTTTAAAAAGTGAGATGCTCATCTACAGTTATATTGTGTATATATACCAACTGATGCTGACTGCAAGTGTTATTAATGTCCATATCATTTTATGCTCTACCCGCTTAAATTGGGACTTACTCCGAAGTTGTTGACTTAATTATTTGTAGGACCAACATAAAGAGGCAATAGATGACTGCACAAAAGGTACATGGTAGAGATTACTGATTATGGATTTCTAAGTTGAAAATTCCCATGAGTTTCTCCTTTACAACTTCAATGAACTCAGTGTATTGTAATTATTCTTCTTACAACTTGATATTTCTTCTGTAACACTTCTTGGCTGTAGTATGGATTTACCTGCTTGTGCTTGTTCATTGATACAGTAGCAGGCAAATGTAAGTTGACAGTCTCTTTCAAGTCAAGGATCAAGACTCAATACACAATACTTGATTCTTATGAGAATCGAGTATCAGGAATCAATTAGTGAGAATTGAGTCAAGAATAAAGTCTTGTGAGATCAAGAAAATAATGATTGAGCTTGTCTCTTCAGTGATTCCTTGAAAGACTACATGTTATTGAGCTACATTGTTACCGACTGTAACTCATAGAGAATGCTATCAAGAGTCTATACTCAGTCCTTGTGAGTATCGAGTATGGAGTGACAACTAATATTTGTTCGGTACTGTAGCCTAGTGACTATACATGTATGTAACTACCTGGATAATTTCCTAGCCACTAAGCCTTAGCATTTATTTGCTTTTCGTTCTCTAGCCCTGGACCTTAACCCGGAATACCTTAAAGTGAGACTTAGAAGAGCTCAATGCTTTGAACATGAGGACAGATTGGAAGAGGCTTTGGAGGGTAAAACTTAAAGAAGTTCTCACCTGCTTACAACTTTGATAAAACATAAAACATACATGTACATGTATAAGTGTCACCTCACTTGTATACCAACTGAAACGATATTTTCATGTTTTAGGGGTTGTGCTATGCATATAATGCAGGATGATAATGCATCATGATAATGATGTTAATTGAATTATCTGAGGAACTGTGATAAAGCAGAAAATAGCAATCTTTTAGGAAAAAGTAAAGATTCATGGCTATATTAATGTAGACAATTCCCACTCATTTGTTATTTAAATTTCTCATCCATGTTATAAGATTACCAGAAAGTGTTTGATGCAGATCGCTCTTCTCATGTGGCCAGAGAAGCTCTGATGGTAAGTGAAGAAATACTGTAGGTAGTAGATTCTTATGCTACAATACATGTATCATTTGGGGATTATAGAATAGTTAGTTGTCAGAATGAAGAGCCGAATCGTACATGTGTTGTGTAGTGTCTGTGACATGAGTGTGTATTTGTGAATTCAGTGGCGGATCTAGGGCCCCCCCTTATTTCATGTAAAAAAAGATAAAATCACAGAAGGAAGAAAAGTCGGCAAGGCAAGCAAAAAAAAAACCGCTGCCCCGCACCCCCTCCTTAGCTCAAGGTCTGGATCCGCCACTGGTGATACTTGTTTCATAGGTGGTGTACATGTAGCAGACACATGCATGGTTCATAAATTGTTCTGTGTTTTATTATTGTTTTATTTTCTTTATGCAGAGACTACCTGAAGAAATCAAGGTCAAGCACGAGAAAATGAAAGAGGAAATGATAGGTCTGTATAAGACAAATATCACCAGTTGTTAATTTACAATACTTTCCCATGCTACATGCACGTATCAATTTCAACAATTTTGATATATTTTTTCTTGAAAAAAGACAGTAGTTACAAAATTTGCAGTACC
>Ga0126339_10000142_pt1 | contig 30219 bp, 13 predicted proteins | sample OrbTmetagenome_2_FD_92532 | JGI IMG/M metagenome (GOLD analysis project Ga0126339, IMG submission 92532) | Coral microbial communities from Petempiche,Puerto Morelos, Mexico - Orbicella T R C metagenome | ecosystem: Host-associated > Invertebrates > Cnidaria > Coral | place: Petempiche,Puerto...
ATTAATAAATTGAAAGACAATTTACCCCCTTATCTACCCTTCCAAATTCTGGGGCAAAAAAGCAAAAAGCAACAAAGAAAAAGGGACGCTTGAAACAAAAAAAAGCAAAAAAAAAAAAAAAAAGAAGCAAATAAGCAAAAAGCGAATATAACTTGTGGTAACCTCACTACTACATACATACATTATAAAGAACAATTATCAGCTTGTTAACAAGTTGAGGCAGTAGCTTGGACAAGCAGTTAGGTGGCTGGTCTAATAATCTGGATGGGAAAAAATCAAAAACTTCTCTCTACAAAACTTCTGTCTAGTAGGTTACATTAATCCTTTTGTTTCAGTTCTCGCTCTTGGATGCCAAAGAATGGAGTTGTAAAAGAACGTCTTTCTGGTCAAAGGAACTGCCCATGGATGCTCTGAGATGTCTCTGCCAGGGGCATGTGATATGAAGCAGAGTCTTTAACAAACCTTCAAGACCACTATGCATAAGCTTTTGCTAGCTTTCTTAAATTTTGGGAAAAATCTACATCATGGAAAAATAATCTTTTTGAATTCCGGACAAGTTAAGTAGTAATTTAAAGCGACCTTCTCTACAAAAAGAAAAACAAGATGGCTTCCACTCATAAACCAACTTGTTGAGAAACAAATCTTCCATCTGCAATAATTTTTAAAACGGCGATGATGTGCGATCATCACAATAATTAAATGGGTAACTTACTAAGCGCTCTTCTCCGCAACATACTGCCTTTTTAGGACAAAACTGCGACTAAATCTTAGCCAGAAAATTCGACTCGTCTCACTCAGGCAAACTTTTGACAGGCGACTATTTCCCAATCTCTTTCAACTGATCTCGTCTCCAGGTCTTCTTCGAAAAATTTCAGAGTGGCCGCCATCTTGGATATACTGTGCGATCGTATCGCATGATGGCATTGCCGACCCCCGACCTCTCCCCGTCCCTACCAAAATTCTTCTTTCATAAACGGACGCTAGGGAGAAAACTTTCTCCCCGAAAGACAATCTGTATAGGATGCAACTGGTACACCAAATAGTTGAGAATTGCTCAAAATTAAGATTTGACAGTCATAGCTGAGAAATGCCGCGGAGCTCAGTCACGGTTTGCGCGTATTGAAAAGTTTAGCCTCAATTTTTCAAATTCGTCGTTTGTAATCCGTGTCAATCTTCTCCATCCTTAGTCCTCCTTGTTCCTTTATGGTTTATCATTATCTCTTTGGTGTTTTTCTATCTTACTGAACTGTTATTTTCAGGTTTCTTACCACTGTTTAAAGGTAATTTTGTACATGGCCAAAATAACTCAAAATACCGTGACTGAGCCCCTTTAACTAAATGATAACGGAGATCTGAGAACTGCAAACTGAGCTGATAGCTGAGAAATCGCCGAAAATTAAACTGATAAATGAGATTCATTCATTCACGCACCCTCTCTACACCCTTCTTGTATGTAGGCATGTACTAGCTTGTTCGGAGAAATGTTGGACCGAGCCGCTGGCGAGGTCCATTAAACGTGCAAAAAAGAGCTCGACCAATATTTCTCCAATACGGACCGAACAAGCTAAATCAGTCAAGTATCTATTATAATGGCTTTTTTTAATCTGCTGATAAATTGGTGCGGCGATCCATTCTCGGTAAACACGTGCCCGAAACGTAAGCATTTATTTCCGTTTCTCATGCCGCTTTTGTGAACATTTAAGTGAAATTGTCCTTCAAACATGAAGTTAAAAGATTTCTACTCAACAAAAAGATGTTTATTTTGTGCAGTGAATTGAAAAAACAATTCGCCGAAATAATTTCGTGAGTAGTCCATCTTAGCGGTGCGTATTGCAAAATTCGGACCGCCATTGAACCAATCAGAATTCTCCTTGTCATTGTGGGCTATACCAGTTCAGCCACATAATAAAGATTGTTACAGGAAAGTGCGCCAGTGCCTGTTATCTACCTTTCTTTATAGCACTTTAATTAAGACCTTGACCTCAAGGCACTTCAAGTTCCAGTAGTTTGAATAACGGAATCTCGTGTTTGATTGTGCATTTTTCCAGACATTTTCCCGACACTCTTGGACAATCTGGGAGATTTGGGTTTGTATCCAGTCTATAAATTTTTCAGCTGATCGACGCAGTATATAGAACGCACCTTCAACGTTAGTATCCTGGAATCAACGAAGAGTGACTTCTGGATAAAATTTGGCAACTATCGACAGATCTTCTCAGATTTTGTTCTAGACTTTCGTGTTTGACACTTGCCAAGTACTTTACTCAGCCGAAAAAGTGAACAATGCTAGATTATGATAATCGCACATTCTTTGTAATCTGAACTTAACTGAATTCTCTTGTGTGATCCCTTGGCCGATCCTGTCCGGACCAGCTCATAAATTGCGTTTTCATCACCGATTTCTTGCATGAGTTATTCTCAGCGTGCAATATCAGTAATTTAATAAATACTTAAAAGGAGCCCATTGAATCTGTTCCTGAAAGTATATTGAACGATACGTACAAATTTCGGCATTTCGTGATAACGGGCGGAGGCTAAATTTGACGCATTTTCAAAAGCAATGAAGTTGTGTCAATACAACAGAGAGAATAAGCTCGAAGAGGATAAATGAGAATGGCTCGAGCGAACCCTCGAGGCAATACCAAAGGTAAATACCATTAGTCTTGTTGCAGGTTATCAGTGAAGATTAATATAAGCTGTTTTCCTTTCGGATTTCGCGACTGGTTGGTTTCTACCTAATATCACGCACGAAGCCAATCTTGTTAGTGATATTCCAACTAAGAAAACACTTAGATGTGATTCAATGCATGATCCTATGCATTATCTTTACAAAGGTGAGGCCAGGTTTCGGCCGGGGGAGGGGGGGGGGGGTTACCAGCTCTCAATATTTGTGAATTACGTAACTGCCCTTAAGCCATCTCAAACTCTTAAATCCGATCAATCTAATTCCTCAATAACGTATATGTTATCCAAGGCCGATGTCTCTTAAGTCTGATATCAAAGGACAACAATAACTTGATTGAATATATTCGCGTGGAAATGGAATTATAGTTTACTGTTGTTTAGTATGATGGAGTGGCGCATTGGCACTCAGTGACGTCCCACCGACAGCTGACCGGCATCAGTTATGGCGCAAAAAAATGCGCCAATATTACGCCATTGTTATGCATTGGCAACATACATGCGTGCGTGTGGGCCAAATTTGTGAATATGGCGCGAAAACGTTTGAAATAACACACGTGTCTCAGTTAAGCCACTTGGACAGAGAATCTGGAAAGTAAAAGCTTTACTAAAGGTTTACTCTTTCACTTTAGAGTTTAAAGATGTTTTTCATTTGTGGAATGTAGTTTCACTTTCGTGCAAGCATGGTACCACAGTTGAAGAAATGTTTCTCAGATTAGATTTATAGCTGATAGGGAACGGATGTGATTGAAGATAAGGAAGGCTGCCTTTGGATAGAAGTCCACTCTGATATGTTCAGTTTCGGTTGTTCATTGCTTTCTTTCCTCAACTACAGGAAGATCTGACCGATGAAATAGCCGTGTTTGTCAAACTGTTACGGTCAAATGAGTGGTTGCTCCGGGAACAGACGGGTACCAGTTTGTTTTGATGTCAAACTTGAGCCATTTCTGGACACAAACTTGATTTTTTCCCGCGCGGATTATAACAGTAGGAAGAGCAACAAAAACAGATGTCTCTTCCATTTGCTTTCTGTTATGCACCAGTTAACGGAAAACAAACAGAACACGATGATACTATGAACATGCGACTATCACATCAAGAGACCAAGCTCCCGAACAACGACGATATGTTTGAAAATTGTTTTTACAGCTTAACTGGCTTAGCTGGATTTTACCCGCGTCATATCACCCGAGTCTGATATCATACAAACGGTAAAGAATCAACATTCTCCACTCATCACCATTCTCACATGATTTTCTTGTGGCGTTTTTTAATCGCAACATAACATCGTATTTTCCGTTAATTATGTCATTCTCCGCATCTTATCGTCACAAGACTTCCTCAAGGCTTCTTCTTCCCCAATTTGATGTTTTCGTGAAATGCTCCGCATACTTTTCTGAGCTACCTCGTTATATAAACACAGAGACCACGTTTTTTTCGTGGAAATGAGACATTTCGCGCAATATAAGCTATTTTTAATGCGGACACTCTAGAGTGGCCGGTCGAGACGAGATGACCCGCCCCAAGTGACTAATTATTTGTTCCCGTGCGGGAAAGAGATTGTTTCTTATGCATGCGGCACTGTAAGCGGGGCAGCTGGTGCTTACGATTAACATACAGTGTGTATTGGCTTCACTTTGACGTAAAAGAAAGAAAGTATCATACCTTAAGAGTTTATTTTGGTAAGAAACCCAACCGTTAGAAACATGTTTTCCAGCTGTTCGGAGGTGAAAGGTCACTTTCTTCTCTTATCTAACCAAACGAAAGATACACGTATTTTGGAATTCCGTGGGAATGAGAGGCACAAAACAGATTTACACCCCAAGTGCGGAAAACAGCTTTCATCGTCATGAATTTCCTGTTACAGAAAGAGGATAATAAGTCAGAAACTAAATATGCATGGGACAAAGGAAAAAATGGTTGGTTTCTCATTTTTGCGGGGAATGTGTTCATCAGTCATTTTCCAAGTGAGTGGTCAGAACCGGAATATCGTTTGTCAACGAAAATGTAACGTTCGCTAGCACCTCTCAGGCTGCCAGCAAGAAATGTTGTGTTGAAATTTTGCAAAGACCCCGTTGCTGTCTATGAGAGGCATTAGAAACCACACGAAATGTTTGAAAAAACAATGCTACGGGTCAAGGGCGTTGAGGTTCAAAGACGTAATGGACATTTTATTCCCTGAGAATATAGGTATGCGCAAATTTAGACAAATCTACGTCAAATCATAATTACAGAAAACCAGCTAAGATAAAGTCCAATCAAAAGAACGGTTGAAATTTACATGATTGCCACGTGAATTTACTTATTTCATTGTTTTCTAAGCGAGAGCAATTTAGCATCTCGGTCACGAGTTGAAAAGAATCTTTGAACAGGATGTATGGTGTTACATGATTAGGAAACAATATTCCAAGGCATTTTTGGCTCAGATCGGGCTCACACTAAAGCTTGAAGAGTTTATCAATCATTCGTATTGTGTTGTGTTAGCTTGTTGTATCTTGTGTTGTATTGTTTTGTTGACCCGGGGTGACCGAAAAATCAATACAGATTTGCACTTTCAAACAAAAACGCCATGAGGGTATTCAAGTAGCTTAATTTAAACAGCTCCTGCCGGAGGTAGAAGATTCAGGATTGCAGCTGTTTTGCTTAAACTTGCCCCTTCGTTGCAAGAAACTCTTGCGCTTACATAATTTTCAAGAAACTGTGGAAATCGATAATATTTCTTGGTAATCTGGTTTTGCAATATGTCAATCAAATACTCATAAGAGAGCACTGCATTGGAACATCGCTAAAGGCTGAAATGCAATCCAAAGGGAACCCTGGACATTTCGTATCTTTAAGAACTGTAAAATTTTTGCGATAATCTTCGACTGTCGGGCGGATTAAAGCTGGTTTTCACTTAGCTTCATTTATTGGATGTATATGAACAATGCAATGCCGATCATCCGTGACCTTTTGAAACGTTTACTTAGGCAAAAACCTTTTGCACTCTCTCTAGACCCTTGCGCAACTGACATATAATTTTTAATTTGCGGCAAAGTGAACTGAAATCTTCTCTTTCTTGTAAAGCGCTGGTGACATCATTAGCAGTGGGAACGGAAAACCTGAACCATAAATATACCTGGCAACCTGTCAGCAGACAAGAACTCATTGAAATTTGATCTACAAAACCCTCAGATGTCAACACTCATTTTGTTTCGTCATGGACTGTTGGTTTTATGTGGTGGAATGCATGGCATCCCTTCCCTCGGCTCCGCCTCGCAGTTAAATTTATAAATAGAATAGAAGGCGTTCAGGGAATCGTGCTGCCAGCAAAACTATCATGCAATCCGTACGGCATATCTCTATATCATATCTATCCTTCGCGCGGAAATCATGTGAGAAATCTCAATCTTTACGGTCAGGTTGTGTGGTGGGTTTTATAAGCGTTTCCGGTCCAGTGAAGGATTTTGCGGTCAAGATAGACTTTTCTGCGCCGTTGCCGCTAAGCTCTGATTGGTCGGTGTTTGAAAGGCAGGAAGCCATCACAATGCACGTTGCCTAGCGAAAGTAGAAAATCTACCCAGCAACGTTACGACGTCGATTGAGCATATGCTAAATGACGGCTTGTCAATTATAAATTTGATAGAATCCCAGACTCTAGCTCTTTCTGCACTTGCTCGGCGCAAGTTGACAATAATTCAAGCTGCAATTTGCGCCGGGGGTCAGTTTGTGTAGAGGCCACACGCATAAGGTAGAGATTCGGCGGCATTCTTCCTATAGAACAAAGTGTCTGCTTCTGCAATCGAAGCCTGTGACTTCAAACTGGCTTTGCTTTACAGCCCCGGCGCTGTACATTTCAGCGTAGCCTCCTAACTTCCGCTGTGACTGTTCGATCTTCGAACCTAGCATGGAACTACTGTGCTGCGAGGGACCGAGAGTTCGCTATGCATACCAAGATCACATTCTCCTTAACGATGACCGTGTATTGCGGAATTTACTGACTTGCGAGGACAAATATATTCCAAGTTGTCGATACTTCAACATTGTACAGAAGGAGATTGAGCCGCACATGAGGCGCATGGTAACGACTTGGATGCTCGAGGTAAATATCAACTCGGATTTCCTTCGTTTATAAATAGATCACCACCCTGACCGTCACATTGACCGTGATTTTGAGATTTCTCGTGATTTCAACTTTTTAGGTGTGTGAGGAACAAATGTGCGAAGAAGAGGTCTTTCCTTTAGCAGTGAACTATCTTGACCGATTTTTGTCGGTTGTACCGACCAGAAAATGTCAACTCCAGTTGCTTGGCGCTGTGTGTATGTTCATCGCTAGCAAGCTGAAAGAAACATCGCCGCTCTCGGCTGAAAAGCTGTGTATTTATACAGACAATTCCATTACTTGTGAAGAATTACTGGTAAGATTACTAAATAAAACACATGATCACCTGTGTTCATTCATTCCTTCTGGAAGGCTCGTGCTTGCGGTCAAACCAATTTTGTGCAAAAATTTTTAATGATTTTTTTTTACCATTTATCACCAATAATGTTTATTTTGCTATTAAACCCAGAAAAGCACGAAAATTTTTTCCTTCTTTCAAACTAACGCACTTTTTATTTCTTCCTTTTATTTTACAGGATTGGGAAATTTTAGTTCTTGGGAAACTTAAATGGGACTTGTCTGCCGTCACTCCTTACGATTTTCTGGAGCAGATCTTCTCCCGCCTCTCCTTACCGAATGTGAGCGTGATACGAAAGCATGCGGCGACCTTCATCGCTCTTTGCTGTACTGGTAAGAAGAGCCTAACTATTTAGGCTACAATGATAAGGGGTTGGCCCACTACAAATATTGAATTGTTTGTCTCCGTCAACGTTGAACGATCCAGACTTTTTCTTACCCCTTGGCTTATTGTAAACTCACCGATGTAATCAGTTTCCTTTTAAAACAAAAAGTGCAGAATTTCTTTTGTAGTTTGGTTTATTTATTGATGTAAAAGCAATATTGCGCTTGAACTTGTAATGTTATATATTTATTTTTAGCGATTTTTTTAACCATTTTTTTCCCATTTATTTGTTTTCTTTTTTTTAGATGAGAAGTTTTTGATGTATCCGCCATCGACATTAGCTGCGTCGTCTATTTGCGCTGCATTTTCTGGTCTTGCGACACCAGAACAAAAGAGCATTTGGACGAAAACAAGACTGGAATCGTTTCTACAGAGACTGACAAACATAGAACCGGTAAGGAAAGAAAAATGCTTCTAATGACAGGCGCTGTGACTAAACTGCGGCAGCGTTCAGTCAATCTGTAGCAAACAAAAGCAAATACACTATTAACTGTAGCAAATAAGGGAAATAATTCTTCCGCTTTACCCAAAAGTGAGATTCACAGGCTTTAGACATCTTCCTGCCTCTTTTTTCACTTTCACTTAAACGCGCGGTTTTGTTCAACAATAAAGTCATTTGACTAACAGCCAGAGGAAAAAACACTAAAAACAGAACACTTCTTTGCACTTGAAAAGTCGCCTTAAAACAAACAACCTCGAACTGAAGCTTAGACTAAACGTTTTTTCCGGTTCACCCTTCTCACGCAGGAATACCTACAGTCATGCCAAGAGCTTATGGAAGAAGTACTTCATTTTAATGTCACGGAAACTCCATCCTCCAAAATGGAAAACGGAAGCACGCCAAGTACGCCAACAGATTTGCAGGAAATCCATTTTTGACAGGGGCATTTCCTTGGACTGTCGCAGACCTTCCCGTGTGTATGCCTGCCTATCTAACGTGTGTAAATACTGTAATAAAGAACTGGGATTGTTGAACTCGACTTCGTCCGTTTTCAGTGTGTGCCGTGCCTGCGTCCCCGTTGTTTTTCTGGCAGCCAACGTGCGATTTCAAAAGCTGCGGTTTCCTTTCTCTTAAAAGTGTACGCACCGACAATTAGAGATGACGTCTTTGTTAAAGGAATGCGTTCACCTTCACAGAGCAAATGGAATTAGCGCCCATCGAGGAGTGAAAGACATTCTTCAAGAGAAAGCAAACATAACAAATCCCTTGGCTTGAGTTCGAAATAATAGCAAATCTGTTTTGTACCTGTAAACGACGTGTTGTGTTTACCAACCCACGCGCGAAAAAATTCTACCAATTTATTTACACCCTCCCAAAGTCTTTTCATCAGACGTCTTTGAATTTAAATAAAAAAAAAAAAAAAGAAAGAAATCGGCGTAGAGCTTTGACAGCAAAAAGCATGTCAAGATGGGCGAAAAATCGCGTTATTTTTTCAGGTGCGCACAAATTGATTCCACGCGTCGGATATTTGCTTTAGATGTGATATCATTTTCTTTTCGTTCCCGCAACATGCTCAAAGTACACCTGTTTAGAGCGTAACACCACGTGTTAGAAAATTCCTCGGATGATTTAGAAAACCTCATTTATCGTTTTCCATCTTGATTTGTTTTCGAAAGTGAACTAATCTCTGATTTGGAGCAGTGTTTTTTTTGTTTTTTTTTTCACTTGCCGATCATAAATAAAGACATGTCGTTGTCGGGGTGTAATCCCTTTGTTTTTCCGTCAGGCCGCTAAGTGCATTTCAATGGTTACAGCTCGGTGCATGGAGCTCACAAACTTCAAACCTGAAGTGTGAGCTATGCAGCGTTACATTGTTTTCGGTAAATGTTCCCACGAGTTTGTTAAAATTCACTCGATATGGGTCAAGAACTCTTTTAGGGCCACTGGCTGCTGAGTTCAAAGACAAAATGGCAAAAATGCTCTCCCATTCTTGTTTAATTACGAGCCCCTAATTCGTACGATACTGTCACTTCCTAAATAAATCTATGTCGCCCAGCAAACAACAGAAGCTTCAGTTTTTAGCATTGTCGACCATACAAAGTGAACAAAACATGACTTCTAGTTGAGCCGACATTCTTCTGATCGGAATGTTTGCAAGCACTTCACTGCGGCTTCGTGTTCCCTGGTCATTTACAAAATGTCTTTGAGCATTTATTCAAGTTCCAGCGGAACGAGATTTTGTATGCAAGCTTCTGCGCAAATGGCACAAACAAGTCAAGGGTTTTGTTGTTACCTGTTCTAAAATTAGAACCTGTTCCGCGACTTTCAGGTATACAGTGAAAACAACAAATCTGTAGCCTGTTCAGCAGGGTTTGAAGAGGAACGCGCGAATAAGAAAATAAAACACGGTGGAGGACTAAGCTCGATTATTTCCTCGTTTGCACCGGTTGTGTCAGTTACTTTGCCCATTTCATCTCGGTGAAAAGGAAAAAAAAACGTGAAATTCTTCGGCGGGGAACTAATCATCGCTTAAAAAACATTCTCTTTTCTACTTTTTTATTGCAGATACAATGAGGCTTTTTGTTACTCTTAAAATCGGTTCAGCTTTGCTGCCAGGTTCATGAAGCGCTACTTAATTGATGCCTCCTAAGCATTGTTTCCTATTAAAAGTCTTTTGTATTCGAACAATACTTACGGGACGTCTTAATCTAAAAGGACCTCGTGAATCTGGCCCCTGACTTTTAAAGTAATGAGTTACTATGAAACTACTTTTCCAAATTGTCGTCATTTCATTTACAGTGAGTCACCGTCATAAGTGATTTGGGAGAATATTGATGGTGGGAAAAGTCGGCCGCAAAGTGCCTTCTAAAGAGCATAGTCTGTTTGATTCTCCTAGAGCTTGCAACCAAGAAGTGTGTGTCCATTTAATCACTTATAACAATTTAATTTTAGTGCACACTTACAGTTTTTCATCAACAGAGTATTCAGGCGTTTTGTTCAACACAGCAGAGAGTTCTAAGAGAATGCACTAAATTCGAAAGCTTTTATTGAAATAGGCACCCAACAAGCGTTATAAAGAACTAGGGAAAAAAAAAGAAACACTGGTGCAGCATTGATTGTTAAGTTCTCATTGGCCATTTCTCTTCAAACATCAAGTTCATGAGTTTATCATGATCATGATCAGCGCACTTAAATTAGTACAAAGTAAGTGCAAATGGTCCCGTGAGGGTGCTCACTATCAAGTCAGAAGTGCACTTGAAAACGCTTTTATTGCCCAGAAACGTTGGGACGTTTTCAACCACAGAAAAAAAAATACGCCGCAAAAACTTTATACGTTTGACCATGGTGATTTTCCGTTGCTAGTTGCCAGTGACCCTCAGCCAGAACGCCATAGGCGAAACTCATTTTCAAGTGGTCATTTAAGATTTAACTCGTGCTGGAATGAAGAAGTCATTTTAGGGACTACATTATACAACAAAAGGGAGACCAGCTGAGGGCCTTGATCCCATTTCTATTGAAGATTGCTTTCTGATAACGACTCTCTAATATTGCTTCACACTTGGTTTCTGTCAACAGTATGAACTTTACTTTACATGCTAGGCACGAAACAGACTTTGTACAGCAAACTATGATCCCACATTCCAAGAGATTCAGAGAGCGCGGAAAACTTATGAAAGTTGAACTTTCATTCTTTTTCTAGAAACCGCTTTAGCAAAGATCGATCCTGATTCAAACAGCATGAAAATGCCCGATAGGATCTGAAAATTGTAAACAGTTTTTGAAAAGGTACTCGACTGGGACACTTCAGTTGTAAAATTATAAAGGGGGCCTTGATTCAAGAGTATTCGTAGCTTTCGGATCTCTATATGATTGATTACGTCGGCATTCCTGATATGCTTCAGAGTTCTCTTAATTTCTTCACATCTCATGGTGACCTTAAACTTTTTTGAAGGCGCCCAAACGTGCTCTCTTAGAAATGTGAACTCGGACTGGGTGTGCATAGACGAGAATGACCCAATATCGATAAGGGTTTCAATAAAGAGAAAGAAAACTCATATCTACGACACAACGTGTTTTCATATTGAAAGTTGTTTTGAGATGAAAATTTTCGTAATGTTACTATCACAAGTTTTCTAGGTTTCCTTATGGAGCCTTTATGTTTCATAAAGTAGCTAAAGCAGTGAATAACATCGAAAGCTTCGTTTAACCAGCAGCAACTGTCCTTTCTTCGCCCGCGTTTTACTTGCGGGTTCAAGCCAAATCGACCTACCACCTTGACGTACCATGGATCACTAAAGAGAAGGCGAGGAAAAGCGACATCATTCTTTTAAAACGGCCCCATGGTAATCAATGAGGCCACCTTGCCGATAGTTCAATTAAATTGAGTTTAATTTGGAATACCTCCAAAAGATCACGTTTGAATTTTTTGAATGCTTACTTCGTCATTCGGCGAAAATCCCTAGTGCAGCATGTGTGCTTTATTCTGCCACCGCTTAAAACGGCTCTTAAAATTAGACGGCATTTTAAGATATACGTAATTCGATGATAACTTCTGTTCTTTTTAGATTGATTTATACAGGGTTGTAGCCCGGTCAGATAGATTGAATTATCTAAAAGAACATTAACAGCCAAGCTCTTGTTGTCTGGCTTCCCTTGGCCTTCACTGACAAAAGTGGTCTGAGAACCGAATTAGATAAGAATAGATCAAATTCGTGACGGCCGTATTCAACACAACATGTCTAACAAAACTGAGGGTTTAAAGCTAGAGCTGAAGTAACGTGTTAAACAGAGTATCGTTTTTTGTTATTTTTTTTATTTTGATATTTTGAATCGTCATGGAACCTTTGATGAAACCACCTTGATGAAAAGAAGTGGCGGCTACCTTTGGACTTATGTCAGGGGTTTAAACTCTACCTGCATGAAATGCTACACCAGTGTGCATGTTGTGAAAGCCGGAAAGACTATACTAATTGGCAATTTATCGGTCAGAATGTTGCAATCCTAAGTGGGCAATGTGAAAGAAAAGGCATTCAGACCATTCTTTATGTATCGTGCACTCATGACAAGAATTTTACCGTGGCGGCCTTCAGAAATCAATTAAAACTTTATTAGCACTATTACCAACTGAAAGCCTCTCCCATGGGGGAAAAAACGTGACAGAAAGTTAAAACATTTCAGATATTGAGATATGTTTCTTCAAATATTGGCCAAAGCAGGGTAAAGTCTATTTTAGAATTTCCACCATTCAACGAAAGGTTTGTGGGTCACGTGGCTCGTCAAATGCACACGTTGACTAAAATCTTGAAACCTATACAGTGAACTGTTTGAGGAAACTTATATAAAATGACAATGGAAAAAAAACATAAATCATAGAAAACAATTCCAGTTTGTAAAATACCGAAAAACAAACAGCACTACATACCAAGCGTTTCTCAGCCGTGAATTCGAACTTAAATTTAGAACTATATTGTTCAGCACGCAATGAGAGCATAATAAACAGCGCCGCATGAATATTTATCATTTGATTCACCACACACCAGGGACGGACACAAGGGTTTTATTTTCTCAAAAAGTTCTACTTTATGCTGACAGGAGCCAGGTTTAACTAAAGGGGTGAATGAAAAGCCGCCGTTTAAATGGGTCTAAAATCATATTAAAATTCAAGATGGCGGATGCGACGCACGCTTTGTCTGTTCAACAAAATATCCCTGCATGGCACCCGACGTTTACTGTATTTCCATAAAGTTTCTGGTAACACGAGCAGATGTCTGAAGAACGAAACTGAGTTGTGAACACACTATCTTGTCATGACAGGCAAAAGTTTCCAGACTTTCCACACTTGTCCTTTACTAGTATTGAATATACATGTAATATACTAGTAAACAAATCGGGCGAAAAACTGCATTTCCTTTTTTGCAAGTTTTCAATTTACCAGTGTAGGATTGAATTATCTTTTTGCAGTTAATAAAATTGTCACTGTTAAAGTTTTTTGCAAATAATTTTTTTATTGGTACTAGTAAAGCTTTTTAAAAACTTTGCAAATATCTGATTACCCGCTTTGAGCTTTCCAAAGCTCTCACGAGGACCTCGACAAAAACTAGGCGAAAAAGAATTTCTTTCACGAAACCGGGTATGAATTCCAAGTCTAATGTTCAAAATAAGATTTTCCAGAGTCATAGTAAATGACTTTCACAAAACCACTGAGGCCTGCAGCATTATCTTGTTTATGTCTAAAAATCATTATTTGCATAACTGCATGAAAAAGCTCAAGTTCAGACGATTAGACAGCTTTATGGGATCTTCACCCTCTTAAAACTAAGAGCTATTCACTTATGAAGGAACAGACTGAAGAACTAATCTTGCTTGTCATTCCATAGTCTGCCAGATTCCACTAACATTTACTCAGTAAGCCTCATTAATTGAAAGCTCGAAAAGCTTCAATGAAAATAAATCGACTGATCATGGTTTTAGAACAGGTCAAACATTAATGTAAAACGCACATCTCTGCAGCGTCATGAATGTTTCGTGACTTCCCGCACGCAGCAAAAAGAGTCGTCCGCGGCATTCCACTGAAAGGTTTGCCATTTGCTGAAACTAAACATCGTCAACAGTAGTCGCTCTCTTCTGTGACAGTGGTCAACAGAAATACCTTGAGCAGTAGATTTTCCCATGAATGAATCAGACAGGAGGAAGGATTCTTGAACGAAATCAAATATAGACGGAGAGCTGATGTGGAACTGATGAAGGAGCAAACAGTGCGCATCACTCAAAAGCCACATTACATTCACTCAGAACTTTGAAGGTCATCGCGGAAAATTTTAATATCCAGAAATAACTCAGTGCTGTAGACAACGAGGCTCCTTCGTAAGTGACATTTTTGTACCGAAGACAATAAAGTTCCGTCATGGCCTAGATGTTATGGCTGCTGATGAGCTCATGATCATTACTCGAAACTTGTTTTTCCAGCAACACAATGAGATCCTCGCCCTTTTAATTTAAAGACTGTGCAAAGGGAAATGAACCGAAAAACAGGAAGTCTTGGATCATGAAAAATATTTTCAAACTTTTGCTGGATCCGATGAATGACGACTCAAGTAGTCTGTCCACAGTTAAGGCCATTGCTTCAAACTGCAAAACAAGTTCTTTAAAACTGGCACTTATTTTCCTAGCATGTTCTTTTCTACAGCTAGCCCCAGGGTGTATTTTAATTACTTTAATTCTCTTAAAAACCTCTCGTCATACTTGTAACACCTAGTTAGGTACCAGTCAATATCAAATATAGTGATAAATGAACGAAGGCAAGCGTGTCCTACATATACAGGATCAAGTTTCTATTAAACACCACCTGAATTAAATCCTGTTTTTCGTTTTCGTCACACCTAGAGATATGACAAAATGTGCAATCTAGTTTCCCTCCATTATTATTCTTTTTCCCTTTGTCTGCCAAAAGATTTTGAGAGGCAACTGAATAACTTGATGATACGTTTAAGTTAACCTTGCACGAATTTGTTCCGGCGTGAGTGCGAGCAGGGAGGAGGGGGAATGGGGAGAGCTAGTTTTGGCGGGAAAATACGCCAATAGCATTACGGTTAACACGACACGTTCTGTCGAGAAGTAATGACTAATCACCCATTCAACAAGGAGCATGTTATTTGTATAGAGATGTTGATGATGTAGAGGGTGGATGTTATGAGATGGAAATCAACGACGAATTTGTGTGCAGGTGGAAATTGCCGCGGTAAATCAAGAGACGGATATAATATTCAAAGTTCTCAACAAACTCACCAGTAGTATATAGTTCCTCATTTAGCATTAAAAAATAGATAAACCGGCCTGCACTCAGTGAGGATATAGAGCTATTCAGGTCGGGATTGTGTTTCAAGGAAAAACTTTAGCAAAATTTTTTATAAAAATTTTAGGTTGGTTTAAGAAATATATTTATCAGCCGTAAACCTTACAAACAGAAAAAAATTATCTAACCAAGAAAAATATGCAAAAAACAACAACTGAGTCAGTTTTGCCTTCATTTAAAAACAAAATAAACAAACAAAGGTAAGCCGCTTAATAATATGCCGAAATATTATTAGCTGAGTTGAAGCCGAACTACAGGTCTATCAATAGTAGAAAACATCCCTACCAGTAGACACCTGCCTACCGTAGAAAGAATTGTCAAAAGATATGAACACCTTACGTGGTTCTCAGCTCTCGTTATAAACGGTAACGCTCTGTTTTTATATTGTAAACAAACGTTTCGTTTAGGAATTCCATCACGTACACTTTTCACATCAATAGCCTCTTCTTTATTTAAATCATTTGCACTTTGAACTGGTAATTAATTGATTGCTGCACTTGAGTACACGTAATCTTTGTTCGCTCGGCAACTCAGTAATGTTCTACTCTTTCGCTGCAGCCAATATAGGTTAATAAAGAACTTATTGACAGTCTTTAGTACCATTGAAGACCTAGAAAAAGGAAATGGAATTAGGAGCTCTGGTTGATTTTCGTGGCAAATAATAGTTCTCTTATACAGTTCACGATGTACTTAGAAAATATACCTAGTTATAAGAAAATTCTCGTGCTATCAAATTTTCGGAAGATTTCATGGCGCGAAGATTCCGCGAAAATTAGCATCAGGCGTGAAAATTATCTGCCAAACATGTGGACAAATTTAAATTTGTTTGCTTTGAGTTTGTTTTCTTTTAATTTCACTTTTGACTGTTGGTGTATGATACAGAAGCATGTTAAGAGACTTGGGTTTGAAAAAAACGTGGTTTTCATAGCTTTGGTACTTTGTCTTTTTATACGGCTCAACCTTACCTTTCATGAACGGTGCAATAAATAACAAATAATTTTTATAATTCCATTAGGGGAACAATAATGAAAAGAAAAGAGTTCCACACACGTAAATAACGTATTGCATGCACTAGTGCGTTCACACTAAGATGATGTGCCAATGTCGTCTCACGCAAAAGTTATACTTTTTAGTAATAATAAGTTAGTTCGTTTTGTTTTTCGAATTTGTCCCTTTGGAACGAAAAAGGAAAAACCATTGAGGGATTCTAGTATTTGATTCAATAACACAATCAACGCATACGGTGGGCAAACATGTTTCTTTGTTTGAAAACTTGTTCAAGTAACCACGTGAGACAAAATTCTTTTCCGGCTTAAGAACAAAAGAATATAAAGGCATCCAAATTACGATCTCGGGTGTACTTATAACAATCCCTGCAAGATCATAATTCAGCTTTAATTAAGCCTGTTATTTGCTTACTTACTGCTCCATTCACGTCATCTTTTCGTCTACATTAGCACTATTAGCGCTAGCAGTATTAGTTCAGTGAGCATTTTTAAGCTCTTCAAGTTATCTGGCCTGCATTAGAAGGTTTACACACTCCATCCTAACTGCTGCGGTCACTGCTGCGCGCACCCACTCAGTAATAAATATTAAAAGTTTCAAATTAACTTTTAGTTTGTCTTTATCAGTTTTGAAATACATCTCAAAGCAAATAGTTATCAACTAATACACATTCAAGACGTTCAACCCATCTATTAATTTAGTCTTATTTATAGATATGAACTATCTAAGCGGCGTTCACCACCTGGAATGCCATTATTACTTCTCAAAATCCAGAATATTTATACAATCCGGAATTGTGACCCATGCACAGGCAAACTTTCTTACGCCAAAAACTGTTCTAAGATTCATCAATGATCATATTCCTGCCCTCTGGAACAGAAAAGCTCTACTAGAAGAAATATTGGAAGTTCCAAACCCTTTTTCCGTTTCTGCTATGTTTGCATTTTAAATCTCTCTAGATTTACTCAATGGTCCTAAATTAGGGTACGATTTAAGGTCGACACACACGAGGGGGACATGAGGCGGGAACATGTTGCAGCGAAAGTTTTCCTCACGTGACATGCCCGTTTTCCCGAAAAAAGTTCTGTTGCAGGGACAAAATTTTGCCCTGTAATTAAAATGCTGCAGAAAATTCAGATGCATTGAACTCGTGCGACAGGAAGCAGGGACAAATTGAAATGACCCCAATTTTCAATGTCACATCCTGTGCACCGCTCTTGCAAACTGTCCCTGCTACAACACATTTTTATGCCTCCGTCCTCTTCGTGTGCACCAGCTAGCTATAGCGTACCGTACCCTCAACATACGTCCTATGCGTCCCCACCGGCATGTCCCCTTCGTGTTAAATGTCTGTGTTAGGTTCACTGTAAGAGATTATCAAGGTAATCTCTTGGTTCACTGTTCGTCAATGACTTTTTACCTCGTTTGTAGTTTGGACGTTTCGTTGTTGTTTTTCGTTAGCCAAGCGAACACCCACGTATAAGAACCTATGTTTTTACAAGTCTTATATCTCTCGTGTTTAGTGGGGAATGAGACAGTGTTTGAGTATTTATTCAAGGATTTAAAGTGCAATTAACCTTTCAAAATTTTTTATGCTTATATAAATCTCCTTGTTTTCCTGATCATCACTGCGAAAAAAATTATTTTCGTGGCCATTTTCGTTAATTTTCTAGGAACTTTCAAGGTTCATAAAGTGGCCTTTTCGATGTCTACGACTGAGGAATAAGAAAGAACGGGACGAGTTGGTCCGTGACGTCATCCGCAGGAGTAACCATATTTTGCTCTCGCCGAGTCAGGATGCGAACAGCGATATATAGTGTGATTCAAATCATTGAAATCGATGCAGAATGCAAGGGAGATGTGTTGTTGGACGCAGTAGCAATACAACAAGCTTAGAAAAGAGCAATCTTCTTCATTCATTGCCTCTATCTCGATGACATTTGTCCAGAAGCGATAAAAAGACGAAAGAAGTGGGCTGACTTGTGCGAAGTCAGACCGAACTGAGGGAGCCATCGAAGAATTCTTCGATCTCGGGTTCGCAGTTGTTGTAAAGGCCTTGAGATTTTCATGGCCTGTATATTCTTCTCTAGCTTCTAGTTCAAAGCTTGACATTGTTAAGGTAGATCAGACACAAATCTGGGATAAGCTTGGAGCTATCTGACTTTCTCCAATAACTGCAGAAATTCTCGCGCGCCCATTGGCTAATTTTCATTGTCAATAAGCAGACAGACACATGAATTTATAATTAATGCGATAATTTATTCTAAAAAACAAATTGACGTCAGTTTTTCGTGCGTCTGTCCTGTTATTGACAATGAATTTCGCCTATCGCCTTGTGAATCCACAGCTACTTTGACAATGTTATGACGAAATTCATGATCAATAACAGGACAGACGCACGGAAAACTGACGTCAGTTTTTCGAGCCCTACAGTTCCAGACTGGAAACTGGGTGAGAAAATTATAAGACAAATTAAACCCATTAAGTTTTTTTGTCCTCGAAGAATTGGGTTTTCTAAATGAGTAGTCAACGACACGAACGTCCTACAACGATTAGATTAAGATCAGTGAGGCTTTGAACTGCAGAACTAGCTATGTATTTGTGGATCTTATAGTCAACTACACGCACGAGGTCGATAATACGGCCGAGTTTCTCAAATGCCCTTCCGCATACACAATGGACCTTTCCCGCATTCCACCTCAGTGCGTTCGAGAGAGCGAGGTTGGGGTGGACATTTTCATACATTTGCTGTATCTTTGAAGAAAGAAATGTATATAACAAACTTAAAACTAATGAAGCATTAATAAGTGAATAAGGAAAGTCAAGCAAACCATTTATTCGACTCTACCGACGAAGATTGTAGCACTGAAAGAAGAATGCGCTTGTTTTCAATCGAAATGCTAACTAAGGCCCCGTCCACACGAATCCGGATATTTTTGAATCCGCAACTTTTTCTTTCCGGATTCAAAAATTTTCCCGTCCACACGTAGCGTATTCAAATCAAATTCGCCTGTCCACACGCATCCGATGGTATCCGGATTCACTCTGGAGAAACGTAGGCTTACACGTTGTGCCGCCATATTGGTTTATTGTTCGGTAAGAGACTGGACACGATTTTAATACGTCCTCGGATTCGAAAATATCCGGATTCGCCTTCCACACGTCATCGGATTCGTTACGGATTTATTTTTTTCCACTCTGGAGAGCGGATTCAAAAATATCCGGATTCGCTGCCGAATTCGCCGGATGCGTGTGGACGGAAGCCATATCCGGAAAGAAAAAGTTGCGGATTCAAAAATATCCGGATACTTGTGGACGGGGTCCGCTCCTTTGGGGTGATCTGGATGTGGATCGGTAATCCAAGATCACTCAGATCACTGATGCCTCAAAGGAACCGATTAATCCACTCTGGTCACGGATTCATTGGTTTCCTTGTTACACCATGATCCGAGTGATCTTGGATCACTGATCCTGATCCAGATTACCCCATAGGAACGGACCCTAATTAAGAATTTAAATCAGGTATGAGTAGTAAGTTTTGACTCTGAGGTTACTCGAGTGCGTGAAAAAGGACTTTTTAAACAGAAGAACAGTGAAGAAAAAATGTATTCATTTGACTGAACCTTGTGTCAAGATCTTGTCGAAGGACTTTCAATTACAGTACGGTATAAGTTAACGAAATATGCAAATTTGTGTAACTGGGAATGTTTATGTGTTCGTACTCACTAATTGACTACGCATGCATACGGTCGGTCGACAATAATTAACGAACCGAAAAGACAAAATATGCTCTCGTCGTTATGAACTATCAAGGGATTTGGTAAGTGTATTTAAAGAAGTGTTGTCAGTAGAGTAGTCTTCTTGGTGTTCTTGCTTTGCGGCCTCTAGTTTTAGCACACGATAGCAAATAATGTGACATGTTTTCTGTTGTTGCTTCGCACGGGCTTGGTGGTGTTCAGGAATTTAGACGAAAGTTTTAGTTTACCTCACCTCCGGATATCAGGGACCTTAAGCAATGACGACGGCGACACCAGGGACGACGTCTAGTTAAAAAGGGATTCACATTTTACCTTTGAATTTGCATTATCGCTGTTCAAATTAGTCGTTCACGGTCTGCAGAATAACCAGAACGTGGTCATTTCACTTTGTTGTTTTGCAGAGGACGGTTACGTAATGCACAAGGACTTATAACGCAGGTGCACAGCCATTGTACTGCTCATTAAACCTGTTGTTTTGTGGTGTTCTCGTTGCCGTTGTCGTCGTGATTTGCTTAAGCTCTCTATTGTTTGCCGGCTAGCTCTGCTTATCTTTTAAGTAAAATTTTATTGTCAACCATTAATCTGGATCAGCAGGAAGGACTGGACTTCGACTCCATCGCATTTTAAACTTGCATATCGGAAAAAATTCGGAGAACGTTTGAATCTAGAAATGTTTGGACATTCCAAAATCTGCAAGTTCCGCGTCTTTAAAGTCAAATTACCACTCTTCGTGTTAATTGACATCTTTATAACTCTACAAAAGCTGCAAGTTAACTCTTCAGCCATTGTTTTAACCTTTATAGGCCAAATGGGCCGGCAAATTGTCGATCCTGACTTGCAGTGTAGAGCGCTCGACTGGCGACCCGCTCTTCGAAATGGAAAAAAATATATTCATCTTAGCGCCGTCTTAATCGTAGCTAGACTCTGGATTATATTGCTTGATGACATAGTCCTTTCATTGAAAAGTCTTGTCCATTTTTGATAAAATGAGAAGCTTAAATACCCCAAATATGTTTTCACAGCGCTCGAAGCCCAGTCAAACGTCTCTTGAGTGTTTTCTTGTTTTCAGCCCAGTTCCTGCGATGACGTCACTAGAAGCCCGACCCAGATCCCACTTTGCGCGGTCGTGAGCATAGCCTGTGGAAACGCGGGGATATATTTGTCAGTGGAGATAATTTTTTTTGCCGCAGTAATTGGGAAAACTAGTAGATTTTATAAAAGAAAAAAAATGGAGGCTGTTTGCTACTGTTCAGAATAGTACTTTAGTACTAACGCCTATTATTTCAGTACTTTTCCTGAAACTGGATTGTACAGTACTGTAGTTGACCTCTGTGAGTATGGCTTGAATAACAACTGCTGACACTAAACAGTACATCATACCGAAACTTCATGAGACCTGGAGTTTTAGATAACAGACAGGCAACTCAATTTTACGCTCGGCGTAGAAGAAAGGTTTACAAAAAGAAACTGATGGCTGTATATAATCTCTTGGTTTGGGTCATGGTTTGCGGAGAGCCAGCCAGAGAAGGCAGGAAATGAGCGTGCTAGGCCATCGCGTACAACTGAAACACGTTGAAATTTCCCTCACGAATAAAATTGCTTGCTGAAGGCCGGTTTTCTTTACAACATAAGCTCAAGCGCAAGCGTACGTAAACATAACGGTAGTGAGAACGCCCACAAGACAAGGTTCAACACAAGCATACGCACGAAGGCATACATACAGAGGATAATTGCCTTATTTAAGGTCAGGAGCCATAATCGGGGACCGAGACCATAAGCGCACGCCATTTCTAGTATTGGGGCTGTCCCTAGATATGGGACAATTTTTCTGCTTTTTAGAACAAATTACGCGATTGCCTGCGGCACACGCGCGTACATGTTGCGAGGATTTTTGCGGATGTCGCGCGGGGGAAATGGCGCCCGAAATTCCCGAAATTTTTTATGCTTTTGGCCCACAACTCAAGGCATTTATGTATTTTGGAATTTGGTTAAGTATTTTCGTCGTGAGCTGCTCCAGTTTGAGTGAAGTAAGACAGTATCGAATTTAGGTATGTGCCGCTTTATGATATATCACTGACCAAGTTGTGTTCCGCTGCTTCTTTTACAAGAGCTGTACATTACTCCACTCTAAATTTCACATATCTTGAAGATTAACAGCTTTTCCATAACACAGCAAAAAGCCAGTTGGATATATTTGGATATAGCAGAGTTTCAGGACTTCAAAGTTCCCTAGCTCCTCTTGGCACACGCTTGCGAGGAAATCGCCAGAGTCGATCAGTATCGCGACCGAAAAGTAAAAAAATAATTGCAAGTTTGAGTTTTACCTGAATTGTAAGCAACGTTTGATGTTTCATCGGGCCCAATAAGTTTACGTCTGTGCATAGTGCTCAATTTTGTTTGTGTAAAATCCAACAAATTGCCTGTTTTCGATAAATAAGAGCGCCCACAGATGCATGTTTTGTACCGTCAGTAACAGTCAGTAACAGTCAGTAACAATTGGACTTCCGCACTTTCGTGAGAAAACGTCCATCGAACTCCCAATATCTCTAGTTTTTATATATGTTTAAGGTTGATAAATGTTTGCGAAAATTTGAACAGCTTAGCTGAAAATATGTGAATACAGCAGAAATAATCAGCAAAGTTACGATGACGCTTTCTTTAATCAACTCGAATAATGATTTCGATTTGTTGGTTGAGTTATAAAAACTCCTTGTCTATTTTATTTTCGCAGTGTAAAATTTCATATTGTTGAAGAAACACACATGATGTTAGAAGCCTTTTAGCGTTGGTGAAAATTGTTGCAGCATCTCAGCAGAAAAGATAACGAAAGAAATCTTTGTCAAGATTTGTTGACAATTGAAAACACTGACTGCAGCCTATTATTTCAGTACTTTCCCGGAAACTGGATTGTACAGTACTGCAGTGGACCTCTGTGAGTGTAAAATTTCATATTGTTGAAGAAACACACATGATGTTAGAAGCCTTTTAAAGTTGGTGAAAATTGTTGCAGTATCTCAGCACAAAAGATAACGAAAGAAATCTTTGTCAAGATCATCTTTGTCACGCGCTGCACTGTGTAAATGAGCTACTTGTGCGCGCCAAACTTTCCTTTCAAAAACTCCTGCAAACTTTCCAAGCAAGCAGGGACAATAAGAAACTATCAAAAACAGGTTCTCGTTATGATTTGGGAAACTCACAAATTAACTCGATACCAGAGTAAATTGTCTTCCTGCATAAGTCACAGTAACTTTTCTTTACAGAACAAACGCAAAAGCTTACACGTACAACAAGCCCGAGCAGATTAGCTTATTTATTCATTCACAGCGCGAAATTGAAGTCTTGTTTTCGACCCCGAAAAACTCACCTTTTCCATTAGCTCAGAGCATAAAACTACATATGAGCGCCCTGGTTCTTATCCTGCCTTATTCCCTGCCATCGCTGTGAAAAATCCGCGAGAGAATCTCGCAACTCTCACCATTTGATCATGCAACATGACAACATGCACGTGAGAACCCACAACATGTGCTTGGATCGCGCGTGGATATATGTCCTGAGGGTGGTGCAAGCTGTTCTAAAAATAGCAAAATTGTCCCATATCATAGGTGCGCGCAGATCCCAAGACTTATTACGGTCTCCGTCCCCGATTATGGCTCCTGTTTCGGTTCCATGCCTCCTCGATACAGGAAAACAAGATGGCGGATTTACGCTTACGCTTATTCCTATGCTTACAGGAGTGCGTTCTCACTTGAAATAAGCATAAGCATGAGCACAAGCGCGAGAAGAACAAAAACTTGTGTTTTGCTTGTGCTTGTGTTGTGCTCGTCCTCACCGCTGTTATGCTTGTGCTTGTGCTTATGTCGCAGTGAGAGGCTTAAATTAAGGCTAAGACGGAAAAGATCTGATTTATTGACTTAACAAGAAAATATCACGCAAACTGCGGTGATAAACATGACAATTAATTGCGTGGTTGGAAAACAAAAATTGGATCTTTTTACTTGACGTTTCGTTTGTTTCAACATACACTCTTCAGAAGTAACCGTTGAGAATAGAAGTAACAACTAAATTTAAATTTAAGTTAAGTAACTTTATTGACTCCGCAACAACTATTCAATCATGATTCAAATCCATTGCAAATCGTGTAACAGAGATTATAAATATCGACAACAAGCTTTAATTCAGACGCCAGTTGAAATTCGTGCCCTGGTATCCACCCATGATAAATTTGACGGCATGGTAACTGAGTAAGCTACTCTCCAGAAAGATTTGAATCGTTCAGAAGTTTCAACTATACCACCCAAGCAATATCCTTGCATGTGTTTTCTTTCTATAAAGCCCTCACGTCCACAGTGAACACATATAATGTCGAATGCTCCATATCATAATGTTAAGATCGATCAGAACTCCGCCAAACTCGGCTTTAAAACCATACCGGCAAAGAGCATAGATTAAAGATCCGGCTCTCATTTGACAACCCGCATATAGACGATAGATCAATAAAAATGCATTTTGCCTTACCATTAATTTGACAGATATTTCCATACGAGTCGTCGAATTGAATGAGTGCTTTAATTTGTTTTCTTCAGTGCAATGCATCGGTAAGACCCTAGATACTGCGCTTGCTTTGAACTTTAAAGCAATGATTGGCTTGGGTTTCAGTACATGTAGTGCTTGTATCTTCATAAACGCACCCAGATATTGAGAGAGAATGACCGTACTCTCGGGTACTCACTGTAGCGGTATCCTGCGTAGAGCTGGGCAGAATGCGGTCAATATATAATGAAAACAAAGCTCGAATAAACACGCGATGCAGATTTAAAACATTTCGTCATGGCAGCTCCTCTGGACACGTACAACATATCGACCGTTTTTTGTGACGTATAAAACTGACTTATTGTGATTTTTATTTCCGTAATGATGCAGAGTTGTCTTGACTCTCACGGCTGCGTTTGTGATCCAAAAAGCTGCCTCTAAAAAGTATACTTTCAATTCATTTCGAAAATTCAAACCGACTTTCACCAAGTTTAATCTTTTGTCCTCTATGGACTATTGTGTAGATACAGCCGGTATACACAGCTCGCTTTTGTCACGAGAGCAAATTTGTTCTCTTGCTTTCATTCAAAACGCTTTTGTTTTCATATGTTACTCTGCCTATATCTAAGCCGCAAAAGACATTTATGAGGGCTAAAAGTCGATTGCTAGGTGACTTCTTATAATGTCAGCAATTTCGCGCCAAGCGCTTGAGCTTTTTGCATGGTCAAAAATATACCCTCGGAGTTATAGTACTTTGCGTTTATCGCAAAATCGCGAGAACCGCTACATTTGTGTTTTTTTTGTTTTTTCAAGGGGATTTTTACGAAAAGTGTAAGTTCAATCAAACAATTTGCCAGGTAGATATTAATGGCGAAAAGCTGCCCATAATCTTGTGCTTAATTAAAGCACACAATTGAATAGCACGCCACGTCTATAGACGACTTTCACCCAAGCGAGGGGAAAAAAGTAAACAAAAATTCCCTGAAAAGGTCCTAAAAGAAGTCGTAACTGAAAACAACCTTTTGCATAAAAATAGTCTTTATAATAATAGGCGATGTTTATAGTTTTATTTTCATGAATATTGCAGTTTTTAATCACGCGATCTCTTCAGTTTTCCTTACCACTGGTTGTTGAGGATTTCGCTTTTTTTGTTGAAAACGCCACGTTTAAGAGCATGACGCTGAAACGAGTCTGCTTCGAGTGCCACGTGTCCACTTCCCGAACGTAAACTGAGCTGACAACGTGTTAACCGTAGCGTGAAACTGTAAAAATAAGCCAGCGTTGAATAAATAACCATATCCCCTTCTTATTGCCCGAACTTTCATTGTTTTTCAGCCGGTCCAGGGCGGGTGGCTTGCATCGCTAATAGACATCTATTTGCATAACAAGGGAAAAATTGAAAATTTTGATTTCAGGTTGTTCAAGACATAAGACCGGCTTGTGGTGAACTTATCCAACTAGACACGAGGGAGGAAAAACTTCAACGCGAATTGTGGACCTCAAAAAGGGTGGGTGACGTCCTTATTTCCTGTTTCTTCTTGTCATCGAGGCATATTTTTAAAGTGATCGCTTATTTTATAGCAGGAGAATCTGAATTAATTACTCGTAGCAATTTCAGGGTGAACTTGGCCTTACCAAGTTATCATGATTTTACGGCGTTTCATTTTTTAGGTTAAATAGAAGTTCTCTGTTATCGTCCTCTTTCTAGCCAGTTTATTTTCAATCGAGTGAGAGTCGACCAGTTAATGGCAGATTTAAAAATAAACGTCGATTTCTATGCATTCGAGTTGTTACAAGCCTCACTCTTCAAATAAGAATTCACTGTGGCCGAAATTAGACGATCATTTGCGTAGGAGTTAAACTACTGAATTTTTTTTTTAGAATTTCTGTCCGGTTTGGAAATTAATTTTCATTTCTGTCGATTATCAAGATGGGGCAGACGTTCCGTGTAAAGCTAAGGGATTAAACCAAAACAACCGGCCTTATTTAACCATTTATTTCGCTTGAATGTTTGCCGGACCTTACAATGTCGGTCCATTTTGTCAAGGGTACTACTTGTTTCCAAAGTAGATGCTATTAAATAGGAAAGGATCAGGTGTGAGCTAATTTTAAAATACAGCGCGCCTCAAAAAGTCATGTTCTCTCGGAGCGGTGATGAACGCGCGCGAGGAGAGAATCCGGGTTCAAACACGAACTCGCGAGAACATTAATTAACAACGTTATGTGGTCGCTGTTTGTTGTGTACACAGCTATCACGAAATGTTCCTCGTCGGAACGTTTTCCCTGAAAGAAATGTAAATTTACGAAATATGTTTCTTGCGTTGTGATCTAGGCTTTTATTAAGGGCAGCTGTTTAAATACACCATGTCAGGAATCCCGTCGTTTTGTGACTTTTGTAAGTTTAACACAAGCCACGGTAATTGAATGACGTCAGCAAGGCGTAAGGAAAATTCTTTTATGACAAATGTGCAAAAGCCGATGTCAAAAAAGGGCTCTGTATTTGAGTGCACTAGCTTAGTAATTAAGCATTTTGTTCTAGGAAACTGCGTGCAAGTATTAAATGAAACGATCGAAGACATTTAAAAAAAGCAAATGGACATTTGCATTGACAAACAGGTTCTTAAATTATGTTTGGGTGACTCACCGTATAATCAGTTTCCAAGCGATTGAAAAATAACACGGAACAAGAAAGTCCGGATTTCCTCATTTTTAAAATTTAGGCCATCTTTTCTCTCTGAGCAAATAGTTACTCTTTCAAATGTCGAACATAGCTTGCGTTAGTTATGCCTTTCGGTGCGAAAAAAAAAAAAATTTTTTTTAAATTTAAAACGAGTCTTTAAACAGTGACAGGCTTTCTAGTAGTTCCCCATATATTTTTCAGCACAAGTTGATGTCATTCTTCAAATTTAATTCAAAGATATTTAACTTGGCTACTTTTGACAATGACGCACGTTTTACGTGGCAACACGTCGTACCGCACTTCAAATAAAACTGCGTGGATCTGAATTAATCTTCCCAAAATGACAGCGGTTAATTCATGTTTAGACTAAAGTACCAAATGAAAGGTTGTCGCCGGAAAGTCGCTGCTATTTTCCCTCTTGTAATAAATTATTTAGTTTTAAACTAAAAAGAAACTTTTGCCTATATAGAATCACAATAAGGAAGACAACAAATAGATAATATTTTGCTTGCCATTTGCACTTAGTGGCCATTTCCCCCTTAACCATGCATAGTATTTTGATATCACCAGGCTGTTCTGCTCAACCGTTCGTTATTAAAAGCTGCTAAATGTTCTATGCAGGCGGTCGCCATAAGAGTTTAATTGCGATCGAGGAACGTACTTATGAGAAAGAATATATACATAATATTGTATTTACGTGATAACATGTAATGTCATATAAACCCATTTCTTTGTTGTGCAGTTGGCGGGGAAACAACGAAGTTTTTCATGAATTGCCCCGAAGTGTCTTACGGCGGTGTCTGTTCCATTTTCATTCAAATATCCCGTGCTCATAAAATGAGGATGGTACGATCGGCCACATGTTTAGAAACGAATGCTCTTTAAGATGTGCTTTTTTTTGGCGAGAAAATTTGGAAGGATAGCAGTTAGCAATTGTACTGTACCGGTAATGTGCCTAGTTTGAGATCGTGCTTAAGAAAGGTATTTTAATCCATCGATTTCCTTGAGGAAGGCTTCCAAATGAGCGCAGGTTGCATAGCAACTTAACTTTGTCGGGTCGGGTGTTTTCGAGTCGGACTTTGCACAAGTGAAGATATCTCTTTCCCAACGGCATTGATCAGTTTACTCCGCTAATGGAAAATGGGTTTATGCTCTCGGCTGTGAAAGGGGATAAGTGACTCTGTCCTTGTTGGTAGCTAGATCACACTCTCGTCCGGTTTCTTTTCGAGGATAATTTTTGGTCATAAAATTATCAAAACCGCGAGAAATTACTTTCGTATGTTCAGTTGTCGTAAGAAAAGATAAGCAAAATGTTATCATGTAGCGGTATACGAGAAAATTCGTTTAATTTTCATGATTAACAAAGTGCCAAATTTCATAAGAGCGTATCTCCCTTCAGATATATTCCGGATGAAGTAGAACAGTCATCAGCGCTGAGTTAACGATATTCGTGACAGTTGCCATGAATACCCTCTATTTGCTTCAAATTAAGCAAGACACGTTGCTTTGAATTATAAAGGCCATTTCTTCCTATTCATCTGGCATAATGCTTTTTGAATTTACATAATATATTTCTAACTCGAAACTCAGAGTACCTTGCAGTGCTTGGACGCTTTATTCAGAATATCCGTTAAGTATAGCTGTCATTAAATAAAGTCTGTTTTCATTAGAAATAATCAAACGTCAGCCATATCGTAGTAAAACCCACAGTTTACTTTTGAAAAAAACGTCCTTCTACGTCATACATATCATTTTTTTGTTTTATAAATGACACTTTCCCCCGCTGTTCATAACGCATCGTCAAACCAAATTATCTATTTATCTTTTGTAGTTTCTCTGCCTGTCGACATTCGGATGCAATGGAGGTGTTCAATCAGGCTTACGATGAGTTAACTGGTGAAAATTCCTTTAAGGTAAGTAGCTCGTCTAATTATACAAGCAGCTATATACAAATACAGGGACTTGTATTAAAAAAGGATAAAAATAGTTGATTAATTCATCAACTCAGTTTAGACAAGTCTTAATAGGTTCTTATCTCGAGCATCTTTTAGAAGTGGAATTATTTCAAAAGTATATAACACTAAGTAAGGTTTTGTACAGTGTGAACTAAAGTCCTGCTGTTTTGATTCTTGGGGACTGCAGCTCTTACTGAGGCACAATAGGTCAATGCGGAAACGAATGGTTCCCCGGTTTACGTGCTTCGGAAAAAAAAATAGTTGCTTGTAGGAAAAGTATTAACTATAAAATATTTCTGAAAACACTTCTGCGTCGAAGCATATGCATGTTGCGTATGTAATCCGGAAACAATTTAGTTGAATGTGTTTCTGCCGCAAGGCCTTCAAGTAACGCGCGCGGAACAAGACGTGACGAGTTAGTTCGAGCTGGCGCACGGCGTCAACCGTCTAGGTAATGCTTACAGCTGCTTCGCTTTTATTTCTGAGTTACTGTCGGTTGAACTCCATGGACGCTATAAATTAAGAAGCACCTCACGAGTTAAAGTAAATTATATTCAGCTTACAACTTGTTTAAAATGCTTAACAGCTCCCAGCGTTTCGTCAGTGACGTGAGTGTCGTTAATATTTATCACGCTCCGTTCTTACAGAATGGAAATTTGTCCCACGGATGTCAAATATTCAGCGGTAAAAGCTCGCCTAAAGACCGTTCCCAGGACAGGAAACTTCTCTTCAAGATATCCTCACTCTTGGACAAGGTGCGCATGTCTCTTTGCTGTCTTGTTGCATTACAAGGCCAGTTTCCCGGAGGACTAAGGCGAGCAGAATTTTCTTACATGAGCTTTCGGCGTGATGCTTGCCTCTGGCAAGCGAGTTTAGCTTGGGACTGGGTCTCCATGATAGCGAGTAAAGACACAGCGGTCGACTGAACATAAAGCGGAAGCAAAAGGCGAGTTAAACGGAGACTGAAATAATAAAAGATAAACCTCCGTTACC
>Ga0126339_10000144_pt1 | contig 30051 bp, 54 predicted proteins | sample OrbTmetagenome_2_FD_92532 | JGI IMG/M metagenome (GOLD analysis project Ga0126339, IMG submission 92532) | Coral microbial communities from Petempiche,Puerto Morelos, Mexico - Orbicella T R C metagenome | ecosystem: Host-associated > Invertebrates > Cnidaria > Coral | place: Petempiche,Puerto...
AAAATAGTTTGTAATTAAATATATTTAATATATTTTTATATCGTTAAAAATTGTAAATAAAAAATTAGATTTATGAAAAAATTAAATGTATTGTTAGCTTTAACAGATCAACTTCGACATGGGTATAAAAACATGGTTGGAGATTATTCTAAATTTTTCTTAAAATCTCAAGGTTCGTTTAAAGGAGAAAAAAGAACGTACACTCCTAAAGATGGAACTATTGATGATCCAAATAAAAGGGGTACAACACTTGTTGCTACAACCGTAAAAGAAAAATTGGATTATTTTATTAATAATTCATCTAAATTTGTAGATGCTTTATTTTCTCAAGAAAAAACTAATGCTATGGGAATTGCAAAAGCTGAACTTGTAGTTGATGGTGATTCATGGGGTGAATATACATCTCTTGAATTATTAAGATTAAAGTCATTACTTGAGTCTGCCGATTTAGGTAAAATTGGGGGTATGATTGAAAGTATACCAGTTCGATCTGATTCTGAAATTTGGTTAAAAACTGAAAATTTAGATTATTCAGATCGTGAGATATACGAAACTGAACAATTTAAAGGTGTTTCTAAAACAACAACTAAAAAGCCTTTTGTTTTAGATGATCCAAATTTAAAAGGACGTGAGTTACCTCAAAATTATCAACCTGCTGTGGTTCAGCAAGATGAAGTATTAGAATTAGGTGATTATACTAAACAAAATTTTTCAGGAGAATGGTCACATAGAGAAAGAGCTCTTGCATTAAAAAGAAGAGTTAATCTTTTGACTGCAATTACTGAGGCTTTAAAAGTTGCAAATGAATGTGAATTTTTAGAGTCTGATCTGAAAGCTGAAAAGATTTTTGGATATTTGTTCTTTGATAAAAAATAATTAAAATATTGACTAGAGACTAAGCTTCAGTATTAGATTTTTTACGGATTCTCGATTATTTATTAGTGTTGGTCAAAAGCTTTAGTCTTAGTTTTAAAGGTAAGAAAGCTAAATGAATTAATTAGGTAATACACCTAAGAACAATAGATCACGGGTTCGAATCCCGTTGGGCGCTCTAAAAAAATAAAAGTATATGCGCCCATGGCTTAGTGGTTCAAAGCAATTGTTTATTTTGTAAAACTGAATTCATTTAAATGCTGAATTACATTAGAGTCATCCTGACTTGAAGGATATTGAAATCAGGGTGACATTTTTTAAAAATATGGGGGATTGGCGGAGTTGGTATACGCAATTGACATTTAATCAATATCCTTTTTTAAAGGGCATTTATAAGATCGAGATAATATATAAATGCACCTAGGTTCGAGTCCTGGATCCCCCACTAAAAAGTTCTTTGAATGGTAAGTAACGTCACTTATATACAATTATATTATCACAAGCCGAAGTGATAGTTTAGTGGATTAGTAATACTGTTTAGGTTAAGAGTACTTAAAATTAGTCCGAGTGATTGCCCTAACGGATTAATATTACTCCTTGGCAAGGCAGGTTGTTTTTAAAGAATACAGTATAATATCGGACGTTCTTATTAAGCAGATAACTTATCATTGGTTTGACCTGGTAAGTATCGCCCGTTTTTATATAATACCTCAATTATATATTCCTACAATCAGATATTATACTGTTATTTAATAGAGTGTTGGTGCGTATTTATATTTACTAGTGGAAATAAATTGGTATTAAAAGGTTATAGGTTTGACTCCTACTGTTTACACAAAATATAATGGGGTAGTTTTTCGGTTGTGATGAAACCGTCCTGATTGTGCACTTAGGGTTAAGTTAAGCTTAACTAAGACAAGGTTTGAATCCTCTCTACCCCACAAAAATAAGAAGGTGTTGTGCAGGTGGTTATTTGTACAGTATTTTGATAAAATTGAAAATGAAGTTAATTAAGAATATAGATATATCGTTATCTTTGAATAAGGGTAAAATAGAATTAATGTATGTATCTGTTGATGAAATATTGAAGTATTTTAAACCTTGTCAGGAAATGGTAGATGCCCTTAGAAAAGTTGAATGTATTGGTTTTGTGAAAGCTCATTGTTTTACTGATGAAGATCATGATTTTGTCCAGATATATAAAAAGGGCAGAATATTTGATGATTTTGATATTATACATGAAGATGTTAGAATTTATAGGAATTATATAATTCCATATCAGGGAGAAGGTAATTTTAGGTTTAAAATGATGAAAATAGATAGAGGGGATGTGGATGGGTTTTATAAATTAAAAGATTTAATATAATGGAAGAATTTGCAGTTTATATTTCATCAGTGGTTGTTGGTCTATTTATAGGCTTTGTGGCTGGAATGATAATAGGAATTATTTTAGTTTTATTTAGATATGAAAAATTAAAAAAATAAAAAGTAATGACAAAACAAAGTAGTGAATTGCAAGTTGAATTTGAAAGACCTTTGAGATCAAATGAAACATATAAAGGATTACTACAAAAGAAAAAAGGTAATAAAATTGTGTTAATAGCTATATTAAATGTATTAGATGATACAGGTAAAATAAAAGACACTAAGTATATTAATTTAAAAGCTGTAAGTAATGAAGAGAATTGAGACTAAAATAACCCGATCTAGTAAATTAAAAGAAGGGGACAAAATATATATTCAGGACCCAGAAAAAGTAACTTACAATAACGATATTTACAAAGTTATATTTAAAGATAATGTATTTGTTATTGTTGAAAGCGAAAGTGGTAAGAGTAAAAATATCGGTCATGATAAAGCTGTTTATTTAATAGAAGTTGAATAAGTTTAAAAAAATAGCTGAAGAGTTAGTCCATGAACTTGATGAAGTTGGAATTTCTGCATATATATGGCATATTGCAACAACTGGAAGTGTATATATCAGATTTGAAGATAATAGAATTGGGTCTGTAAGAATTGGGGATCATAACGGAAGGAGTAAGTTAAAGTATAAGTTTAATGTAAGAAGTGATTTAAAGACAGGATTTAAAAAATGGATGAAAGACGGTGAAATTTGGCGTTATTACATTCATTTTGACATCTGGAAAGATTTAGTTGATGTGATAATAAAAAGAAGTCACGATGTTCAAAAATTTGAAAAAGGAAAATATAGTTATGCAATACCTAAATTTAAAAAGAAATGAAAAAGACTTTAACAGTAATAGTTTCTAAAGTTGATTATAATAACTATAAAAAGTAAAAGAAATGAAAGAAAAAATTAGTTGGTGCAGGTGTTGCAATAAATGAACATTGGCAAATAGTATTGTTTGAAAATGGAGGAGAGTTATGGTTGGAGTTAAAAACAAATGAATTGAATAACCTAATAACAGATGATAAGTTTAAGGGTTGTGAATTTTATTTTGTAAAATAAAATAATAATTATAGAAAAATAATATAAATGGATTACGTAGATAATACTTTTATAAAGTTAAAAAGGCAATATTCAAAGGATGAAGTGATACAAGCCTTATATAAGAAGTTATCAGAAAGGGATACAGAGATTGGAAAACTAAAAGCAGAACTGGATGAAGGTAAATATGTATTGGATAAAATAATAAATTATAAGTTTAAATATGACCTATTAACTCAAAAAACAATAGAGAGTGTGGTATTAAATAATAGAGAGAGTAGGTATAAAAGAAAATCAAGGAAAAAGAGTCTAAAAATTAGACAATTAGAATGGGAACTTAAAGAGGCTAGAGGTTTGACAAAAGAATTAAGTAAAGAAAAGAAAAAAGACGTTTGATGAAGTAAAAAAGAAATGTTTCTAGAAATAAAAAAAATAAAGTATAATACCCAACCAGAACAATTAGAGTTTATAAATGTTGGCGGTATTAATTATTGTTTAATAGATAGTCTATCTATTGATATAAAAAGAGTGATATTAGATAACATAATAAATCTCCCAATAAGTAAACAAAAAAGAAATATTACAGGAGATAATATATCAAATAAGAAGGTTAGTAAATTTCTATTGTTAGGTCAGAGATGAATTTTAAGTTATTGGTACAGCTTAAAATAAATAAAGATTGGGATGGTACGACAGAAATTGTTAGTATATATAATTAATAAATAGTAATCTATATTAACTATATAAATGCATAATATAAATTGCAATCGAAATTATTATATAGAATTTTCCCTATTTTGTAAATAATTATCAATAATGATAATTTTAACTCTATAGTTACTATAGTATTTTGTGTTTTTTATTATGTATGTGAGTATTAGATGGTTAGAAATATGCTTTTAAATTACTGGTAAAAATTGTATATTTGTAAGGGTGATTAAATATACTGTGAAAAATGGAAGAGAGTGTTCCGAAAAAAAACGTAAAAACTGCACTGGATCAGTTTGAACAGGCAACCAGGATGATTAATTTATATAGTATTGTAATTGCTTCAGACAATACTGAGATTAATCTATTATGTATGCCGCATCATTTTAAGATGAAGATTGAACATTTATCAGAAGAAGAAAGGGCTATACTAACTATAAAATATGATAGATTTAGACATTTAAAACAAAAAAGAAGTGTTTTAAAGCGTAAATTAAACCAGCAAGGGGTTGATGTTAATGAAAGACTATTAGAAGTAAAAAAGGCTGAAATACTTGAATTATTTGGTGCCTATTATAATATTGAAGAGGTACATAAGAAGCTAATCGAATCAACTGGAGTCGCTATAGATATTTCTACTATTCGAAAATTTCAAAATAAATATAGATTAGAGATTGAAAAACTACAATCCGACTATGATAAGAATGTAGGGACCATTGGAATATCAAAAAAGAGAAGCCGATTAGAGCAAATTGATTATATGCTTAGAAGATTAAAGCAGGAATTTGATAGTTCAACTGGGAAACATCTTTTGCCATTTGTTCGAGAAATGAAAAATTTATTGGAACAGGCCAGAAAAGAAGTTGAAGGTGATAAGCTGCAATTAAATATAGATGGAACCATCAATATAAATGCAACCATTGAATCAATGAAATCAATTGAAGAGCTATATGCTGACCTTAACTTCAATCAATTGATTATAGCAATGATGGCTAAACAGCAAAGAGTAAACCCACTTATGATGCATTACAGAATGTTAGATAGTTACTATAATAAACATACTGGATTTAATCAGCAGACATTTGATATGGATGAAGTAATAGATTATCCGAGTAAATTAATAACTGGTTGGGATGAAGTAAAAGATAAGGTAAAAGAAAAAGAAGCTGAAAATCAAACCCTTCAACAAAAATTCGAAAAATACATAGAAGATTATATTGATAAACCTGATTCTAAAACCCCATTAAAGAACGAATTAAAAGAGAAAATTAGAGATGGTAGGGTAGAAATTAAGAAAGCTACTGAACGCTTAAAAATGCCCAAAAAAGATGTTAAAGCAATCATTGAAAAAATCAAAAAACAAAACATTGCAAAAAATAATCTATAGTCACTATAGTTAATATAAATATATTTTGTATATTTATAAAAAATAAACAAAAAGGTACATGAAAGTAACTACGACTGAATATAGAGATAGATTAGGTTGGAATTTAAGCCAGAAAATAGATCATGCAATAGGTGCTATTGAACAATTTTACAATCATTTGGATGGTAGAGTGTATATTTCATTTAGTGTTAATATTAATCAAAATAAATAAGTATGAAATTAATTAAACCAGGATTTGAAATTTTATCTGATATTAATAAAGATAAAATGTTAAAAATGATTGAGTTAAGTGGTAGACAGTGTTATCAGTCAACCCATAAAATAGAAGAGGGTTCTGCAGAGAAATTTGTAAAGATGATACTTGAAAGAGGTCATTTATCAGTAATAGAACATGTATATTTTACAGTTTTATTTATATCAAATAGAGGTTTTTCACATGAGCAAGTAAGACATAGACTTGCATCCTATTCACAAGAAAGTACAAGATTCTGCAATTACACTCAAGAGAAATTTGGTAATGAAATTCAATGTATCGATTTAGAGTCGTCACTAAAAGAGTTTGGAGTTCATCAAAAGGAAAACAGATCATTTACGCCAGAGGAATTACACTGGGTGCTTGCAACGTTTAACGCTGCATGGGAAGCTTCTCAATGTTGGTATAATGAATTAATTAATGTTGGGGTTCAGGCTCAATTTGCTAGAAACGTTCTTCCTATTGGATTAAAAACATCAATAGTGGTAACAGCTAATTTAAGAGAATGGAGAGAGATTTTTCAACAGAGAACGGCACATGTAGCACATCCTCAAATGAAAGAGTTAATGAGACCTTTATTAAAGGAAATACAGAATAGAATACCTTTGATTTTTGACGATATAACTTACGAGTAATGATAATAGGAATAAGTGGCAAAAAACAACATGGCAAGGATTTAATAGGTGAAATAATTCAATATCTTACTCATCCTAGTAAATATAAATCATTTAAAAATTATCAGAAGAATTCTATAAAACAAAATTCTGGATGGCGAATAGTTAAATTTGCTGATAAATTAAAAGATATTGTGTGTCTTTTACTTGGATGCACTAGAGAACAGTTAGAGGATGATAATTTTAAAAATAAAGAAGTTGGGGATGAATGGAGGGGTTGGTATTATGATGAGTTAACATTAAATCCAAGAGTATTTTTACAGTATATAGGGACTGATTTATTTAGGAATAATTTTCATCCTAATACATGGGTTAATGCAATGATGTCTGATTATAAAGGCACAGTATATGTAGATGGACATTCAGCTAACGAAGTGTATTCTAAATGGCTTATAACAGATGTAAGGTTTGAAAATGAAGCTCAAGCAATAAAGCAAAGAGGTGGAGTCTTAATAAGGGTAAACAGACCATCTATTAAGTCAAATGATATGCATGAATCTGAAATTGCATTAGATCAATTTACTGGATTTGATTATGTTATTACAAATAATGGAAGTATTGATGATTTAATTATCCAAGTAAAAGATATTCTGGTGAAAGAAAAAATTTTATAGTAACTATAAATTCACTTAATTAGTGAAGTTTATTTTTTGTATTTACAGATATATTTAATATATTTAGTCAAAATTATAGTAACTATAATTGATGAGTATTAATTAAAATTAATAAAATTATGGCCGGAATAGATAAAACATATATTGATGGTAGAGATTATCCACTATACAGACAATGGTGGATTGATAATTATGATAAAATGGTTAAACAACTAGGGGAGGCGATTTATTTATATCCATTTGGTTGTGTATTTAAATTGGGGACTGAAGTGACTCCTGATTTTTTAAAGAATAATGAAGATGATATTCATTATATGAAAGGTAGATTTAATTTTCCGATTTGGAATACTTCAGAATCAATTGATAAGTGGTTAATTAAAAATTGTAATATACAATCATTTAGAGACAGAATGTTAGAGGTGTATTCTTTTAATTGGAAAGGATTTAAGGGGCAAGATTGGGTATCTAAAAAGAAAAAGAAACAAAAATATATAAGGCGATGACAAAAAAAGGCGGTAAAATATTAGTTATAGGAACTCCAGATAAATCGCCATTGGATATGATGAAAACTGTAGATCAATTGTGTAAAGGTGGTTTACTTGATAATAGCCCTTTTTTATTTGGAATAAGAAAAGTTGGTATGCTTCCAGAGGCATTAGAAGAAAAGTATTTTAATGAATGGATGTTTGGTAGAAATATAGTCAGAGATATGATACTAATGTATACTAAAATATCAAGAGAAAGGCTTTGTAAATTAGGTCTGTCCAGATGGAATGATTTTAAAGCTGAATATAATCTTATCCAAAACAAGAAGAGCGAGTTAAAGAGAAGAGATAAAGGTATGATTGAGAAAGTTTATGATATAATTCAAAAAAAGGTTAAGGAAAATGGATAAAGAGTATTTATTAGTAGAAGATGAATGTGCTCCTGATGCACGATGGTATTTCGAAAAACAATTAAAAGAATTAACTGGATTAACTATATCTGATTTTAAAGAAAAAGGTAAAGTTATTAAAAGTGGTTGTGTTAGTCATGATTATACTAAAGCTTATGTTTTGGACGGATATAAGCTTGAATATTTTATAGAGGAACCTTATTATCATTTATCAAAAGTTGGTAAGTAATGGAATTAAAGAAAGCTGAAAATATAGCTAAAAATATATAAATAAAAGTTTTTGGTCGGACCAAGATGGCGTTTCTGAATTTGATTTAATATCTGCTATTCAAGAAGCACAAAGAAATGCAATTAAGGCAACTATTAAATTAGTAAATAAGAAAGCATCTATGTGTCATAAACCTATGGTTGGATTATTTGACCAAATAGTTGATACATCTTCTATATTAGAATGTGAAGATATAATGTTAAAAAGAGTAAAATAATGGATATAAGCAAAGAATACATAGAGATGTGCGAGAAAGCACAAGAAATACAAGAAAGTAAAAAACACTATCATTTAGGGGATTTATTTTTTTATAATAGATTTGATGAAGTTTGTGCTGTATCTGATATTGATATAAATGAGGGTTGCATTTTACCTAAATTAGTATTTGTCGATGATTTTATAATTGGTGGAGATTGGGTTGAAGAAAAAGAGTTAAGTGAATTAGTTTGGACTCCAAGGCAAGATCAATTACAAGAGATTGTTTTAGGTAAGTGTAATTATTTTGGATTCCCATTAGATAGTCATTTAGCTCCAGTATTAACTAATAATATATATGCTTTTCAGAAAGTAATTATGGAGGATTTTGAAGAATCTTACGATACACTTGAAAAGTATTGGTTAGCATTTTTAATGTATCAAGTATATAATAAATTTTGGGATAGAGTGGTGAAAGGTTGGATTAGATATAATAAACAATAGGAGGGGTGATGGGTACTATAAAGGAATATTCACAATTAATAGATGAGTCTGATTTTGAATTATGGTGTGAGATAAATGAACAAGAGCTATCATGTATATTTGCTGAATCTGGAGCAGATAGAGAATTAGATTATGATCGTGAAAAAGAAGAAGAAAGATTATTTTTACAACAAAATATTTAATAATTAAAAAATAGATTATGATTAATTTAGAAATGTTGTATTTATGTCCAAGCTGTGAACGCAAACATTATTATGGTGGCAGATGTCGATATTGTGGGTGGGAATAATTTAACTAAAGTTTTTGTTTTTAAAATGGCTTAATTATGAAATCACTCATATTAGATCATATATCTAAGAATAAATTTACTGCTGAGGATTGTGTTAAATATTTCAAACCAGATGCCGATGATGCGTATGTTCAATTTATTCTATGGGAACGAACATGTTTTCCTTTTTCAACCGAAGAAATGATCAAACAACTTAATGAATTATTTTTGAAATGAAAAAATTTAATAAAGAAAAAAAGAACAAAATAATTATAATACTTTGGTTAATAATAATAACTGCCATATCAATAGCTAACTTATTATTTAAAGTTGGATATAATCATTCGCACGGATTGCCAAAATATAGTAATCCACCGCCACCGCCCGAAAGAAATATTTACACAAATGAACAAGCGTATGAAGATTATATTTTTTCAAAATTAAAAAAAGGCGATATAGTTGCTTTTAAAAGTAAATATACAAAAGAATGGTATACAGGAGTTATACATTATTTATTCGAGCCTGGATGTAAATATAATAAGACAAAGGAATGGAAAATTCACATTAGATTAATTGTACCGATAGAACCTCAATTTTATGAGGATGAAGATAAAACAGAATATTATTACGATGATATTATTGATTTAAAGTTAATTGAAAAAGTTTAATAATGTTAAATTTAAGTTATGAAAGATAAGATAATTCAATTATTAAAAGCATATTCAACAGATAACAAAGAAGCTAAATTAACTTCTATTGATTACAATAGAATTGATAATTTAGCAAATGATTTATCAAAATTATTACATATGGGTAATTTTATTGTAAGAGATTGGATGTCTGCAGAAATTTATGAATTTGATAATTATTATGAAGCTAAAGATAATTTTAATAAACTTTTAGATAAAGAAAATGAATGTGATATTCAATTTTATCAAATTTTAGATGAATATAATAATATAGATTCTGGAATAAATAAAAATAAGAAATAGTATGGAAAATTCATTTTTAGACCCGGCAGTAAATCCCTCTCTAATATCCCAAAGGGAAAAGGCATTTAAAATGATAAAAAAATATGGTCGCGAGGAAGCAATTAGAATAGCACAAGAGTTTGTGGATAATTACGATAAGCTAATTGAAGATTTAACGTATTATGATGAATTCAGAATAAGAGAATGGATTAAGCAACGGATTTTTTGGTCAGAAATCAAAATAATAATCGAAAAATGGGATTAATATGGAAGCAACTGAATTAAATGCGAAGGTTCAAGACCAATTAGAAAAGGCTTTAGTAAAAATATTAGCTGAGATTACAAATGATTTGTACCGTAAAATTATAAGAGCAATAGTTTACAAATTAATGACGGATACATATATCTTCCAATTCGAAGAAAATATCTGTATGTGGAAGCATGTGGCAACATTCCGTATTAGTGGTGATATAGGATTAAAAACCTCCGTTGCAAGGTATCACTTAAACCAAATGGAAAAGAAAGGATTGGTAAGAAGTTTAAGATCCAGTAATAACATTTTATGGTCTATTGAAAATCTGGAAGGTTTTGAGCATTCAAAATATAAGGATTATTACGAACTAACCTTTTTAAAATCTGAATAGTTATGGGGAAGAACAATCAAATGTATTTTCAAAATGAGGATGCTGAAAAATGCTTTACTGAAGATTATTTTCAGGAATTAATGAAAGAAGCCGAATTAGCAATTGATATTAATACTATATAAAATATGGCAGGAATAGATAAAATATACGGAACATTACAACAACGGAAGGAGCTTGAAGATTGGCTGGTTAAAAATCAAAAGCCGATAAATTGTTGTACTGGATTTAGTTTTGATGAAAATAATGTTAAACAGCCAGAGTATGAGTGTTGTTTGCCTACTGATTATTTATATCCGTTAAGTTTATTTTATGGAAAATATAAATATTCAATTAGACCAATTTCAAATTTTCCTGAAGAAATAGATGAATGGTTACGAAAGAATTGCCCAATTGATTTTGTGCAACAAAGATTAAAAGAGCAATATGGATAGTTGTAAATTAAAAAAAGGCGATAAGTATATTATGGAAAAGTTTAAAGTAAAATTAAAAGAAATTGAGTTGGAAATACCAAGAGATAAAGTTCAGGAATTAGTTGAATATCTGGAAATGGATGAGATAGTTGATTCCATGACCGATAAAAAACAAATTGACTCTTTAATTGAAAGGCTGTGTATGGATTATCCTGAAAAAATAGCACAACTTTTAAGTGATTTCTTTAACTGTAAATCCGATGCTTCAATATTAAAAGCTACACAACAAGAAGAATTAGAAAGAAGATATCAAGAATATTTAACTAATAGATACAAATTATGAAAGCACTTACAGACAAGATTATTGACATTTTAGAACAACGTTCAAACGATGCGTTAAATGAGTCAGAAAAAAGAGCAATAAATAATTGCATCTTGATCATAAAGAATCAAGAGAAATCCGCAGAATTTGAAGAGGTAGCAAGAGTAGTTATGAAACACCTTTGCGACACGGATAAATACCACCCCCACCATAGAGTAGTTTTAGATTGTACCATGGCTGAATTAAGTGAGGGGGTTAAATGTACTGGTAAAGTTATGGATTACGTGAATTAACCCACTGACTTTGATTAATAGAACGAAACTAAGCACAGGAACCAAAGTGGAAATTAAAATTGACATGCCACAATGCCAGCATAAAAAAGGCAGTAAAGGTTATATTGATGGATATGTAATGGCTGGCGATGGTATACCTTACGCTGTTGTTGTTTGTGATGATATTATTGATTTAAAGTTAATTGAAACAGTTTAATTATGGAAAGGTATGAAAGAAAACGACAAATTAAGAACTCCTGATTATATAACTAGTGCACTGGGCAAATTTGATTTGGATCCGTGCGCTGGGGAGTTCACAAATATAGGTGAAGTTAATTGGTGGGATGGCAGATGTGAAAATGGTTTAGAAAACGATTGGTTCGGATTTGTTTACTGTAATCCTCCATTTTCAGAGAAAGAACGTTGGATTGAACGAATGATCCAACATAACAACGGAATTTTGATATTACCTGAACGTGGGTCAGCTCCTTGGTTTGGTCCACTCGCTGAATATTTAGGAAATTACTTTGTAATGGGTAAGAAAATAAACTTTGAAGGTGGAAGTAGTTCCAATAACGTAGGATCTGTTTTATTCCCTTTTGGAGATGAAGCTATTAAAAGGATCGAACAGTCAGGCTTACCAGGTCATTTCGTAAATGTGCAGTGGTTCAAGCCTCGCTATTAAGGATTAGTTATTGGATATAAATACTTTATAAAATGGAAAAATTTACTGAATATATAAAAAAAGGTAAAATAACAAAATTTACAGCTATCAGAAAGAATAATGATGATTTTACAATAGAGTTTGTTGCTAGAAAAATTTATCAATCAGATATTATTAAAATTTGCGATGAACTAAATAGTTTAATATCTGAATTAAAGGATAAGTGATGGATATTGATAAAATAATTGAAAAAATAGAAGACCAACATCCTTATAAAAAAGCAGGCGATAGAGATAGTTATAGTGAATACAACGAAGGTTGGTCAGATGCATGTGATATAATTAAAAGCGAGATTGAGCGCAGGGAGGGGCGTAAATTAAATGCACCAAGCAACTGGATTATATTTGTTGTCGTTCAGCGTATTTTGGGCTTTCCTTTTTTTTTGGCACTTGCTACATTTGGAGTAATAATATTATTTATAAAGTACATGGCTAACTATATAAAATACGGTGGAGAAGCAATAAGTTACACAGAAAAAACAAGGCGTAAGATGATTGATGATGTATTTCATAAATTAGTTGAGCAGCAAAAATTAAAAGAACAATATGGATGTTAATTTATACGATGTTATAAAACGTTTTGAATATGAAAAATACATTGATTAAACCTATGAGGGTTCAAAGATTACGAAAAAAGGGATTCAATCTTCAAAAAGCATCTCGCTCTGGATTACCTGTTAAATACGTAGGCAGGCCAACTAAATTTGGAAACCCATTTAAATTAACACCTAACGGATTCATTATGTGTTATACTGTAAACAGAAAAATATTAAACCCATGGATTTATTGGAGTTTTACAGGAGGGTTTGATTTAAATGATATATTAGAATTATATGAGCTTTGGATTAAAGGAGAATTACGCGGACATAATTTTTTACCAACACCTCCAAATATTGAAGAATTGCGCGGTATGGATTTGGCTTGCTATTGTCCTATTTATACGCCATGTCACGCGGATATTTTAATAAAAATAATTAATGATAAAAATTTTAAGAAATGAAAAACTTACCAAGTACAATCTATTTACAAATAGATGCAGACGGAGAAACTCTGCAAGATTTTAATGAATTGCACTAAGTTTCATGGTGTTCTGATAAAATTAATGATAATGATATTGAGTATGTGTTGAGCGCAGAAGTCTGGAACAAAGCACATTTAATAATACATCAAAGATTTTGCCACGAACTTGGTTCTATTGTGAAAAGACACGAGAAGCATAAAATGGATGAAGTACCTGAGTTTATGGATATGCTAAAAGCTATTGAAATAATTGAAAAATTATATCCTGAACTTAATAAAAAATAATTTAAAATCATGGACAAAAAAATACAAAAGAAAAAAACAGAGCTTGAGGAATCTAAATTAGAAAGAGCTATTAGAAAGCAGAAATATGACACTCAAATGTTAATGTTAGAGGGTCAAAGAAGAACTACTCTACAGATGGAAGAACAAAACTCTACTTTGCTTGAAGAATATAATCAAGTACATAACAAGGTTAATGATCTTTTAAAGGAATTACAGGAATTAACCACACAACAGGAATTACAGGAAACTAAAACAGAATAATTATGGCTATATTAGAATTTATATTTAAGTCATTTTGGCATTTTATAGGAACTATTATTTTAATAGGAGTCTTTTTTGGTTCAATAGTAGAATTAATTAACGCAATCAGAAATAACAATGAATAATCTAACTAAAGAAACTGAAATTATTAGTTTAGATAAAATAGAGGAGTTGAAATAATGACTTGTATAGTAGCTTATATTCAGAAGGAAAAGAAACGTGTAATCATGGGAGGTGATTCATGTTGGTCATCAAATGGGAATATTAAGTCTATTAAAGATTCAAAGGTATTTAGGAATGGAGATTTTCTTTTTGGGTGTACTGGTAAATTTCGAATGTTTCAATTATTAAAGTATAAATTAGAATTGCCAATTTATGATGAAAAGAATGTAGACTTACATTATTTTATGTGTACGCAGTTTATTGATGCTGTAATAGCTTGTTTTGATTATAATAAGTGGGAAATGAAAGACAAAAATGGTGATTCTAAAGGTAGCTTTTTAGTAGCTTATAAAAATAGAATATTTCATGTTGAAGGTAATTTTCAAGTTATGGAGTATGATATAAATTATACTGCTATTGGAAGTGGAGAAAAATATGCTTTGGGAGCATTACATTCTATGCAAGGGCAAAATATCACACCAGAAGCAAAAGTATTAAAAGCTTTACAGGCAGCTTTTGAATTTGTTGGGTCAGTTGATAATAATTATAAAATATTAAATAGTGATGAGTAAAAAAAATATTGTGTATTTGCAGAAAATGGTAAGTGTTATGCATACGCTTGTTATTCTAGTCAAAAATGTACAGGAAGAGATAGAAACAAGCAATCTAATTATGCAACTATTAAAGAAATAAATAATAAAAAGAAGGGGAATTTAAAATAATTTTACTATTTTAGTAGTCCATTTGGCATTTTTTAACTTGGCGAATTATTCTTTATTAGTTTTAACCCTCTGAAAGTCAGAGGGTTTTTTATTTTATGTAAAATTATAGTGACTATAATTTGGATTATTAAAAATATATTTTATACATTTGTTCAAATAATATAAAATACACTATGAATATTAATTTTTATACAATTATAGTGACTATAGATTTTTAAAATTATGTTGAATAAATTATTTTGTTCAAGTCAAATAAATAAACTATCTTGGTATTTTAAAAAATTAAATCGGTGTTAAATGAATTAAATATTATGAAAAAAGTATGTATATTAATTTTGTTAATTTTAACGTGTTTTAGTTACCTTTTTGCTCCCAATTTAAATAATTATCAACGGGAGCAAAAAGAGGAGAATATAAGGTTAATTGTTAGGTTAGACTATCTTTTTAATTATGCTGAGTTTTCTGAAGAAAACTTAAGAGAGTTATTGATTCTTTTAAAAGCTCCAGCTCCAGAAATAATTATAAATCAAGCAAAGTTAGAAACAGGGTGGTTTAAGTCTCGATTATTTAAATATCATAATAATTTATTTGGAATGCATTACCCAAGGATTAGAGATACGTATGCTGATATGTATACAATAGCTGATAATGGGTCAAAATGTGCATCTTATGCTAGTTGGCAATCAAGTGTTTTAGATTTATTATTGTATATTGATTATTATGAAAATTTGGGGTTTAGTACAATAAATTATTACAAGTTTTTAACTGATGTAAGTTATTGTGAAAAAGATACGTATGTCAATATTTTAAAAAGGATGACATAAATAATATTTTACTTCCTGAGTAAAATGTAGTGTGTTTTGTTTTGTTAGGACTGCCAGTTCCGTTAACATAACACTGGCAGTCCGTTTTTAACAAAATATTTATTTTGAAATTAAAAATACATAAAGTATATTTATACAAATTAAAATTATACAATATGCAAACGATAATATGTAGAAATAGAGAAGAATTAAAACATGTTTTAGATCAAATGGAAATTGTTGGATTTAAACCTATTGATTGGGAACGTGATAAAATGGCAAAAGATGCTTTTAGAGCAGGTTCTGATCTAAGTAAAGAAAAGGTGTTAATTACTTTTGAGAATGGATGGATTATTGGTGATAATGTTTCTTATACTGGTTTTGAAAATAAAATAAATTATAAAGATTGGGCTTCAGGTAAAAGGAATTTTGGTGAACATCCATTAATTGAAGATAAAGATTTTAAAATAGGAGATAGAGCTGAAGTTATTGATGCTGGGAAGAATTATACAATTTATAGTGATGCATTTAGAGATATAGGTTTTAATTATACTGATGGACACCCTTGTAATGTTGGAGATAATGGAATTATTTTTCATATATGTAGTCACTCATTAGATAAAAGTAAAGTATTGTTAGCTATAAATTTAGATAATGGTAAACAGTGTTTGATAGATAAAGATGGAGTTAAGAAAATTGATTGGTGGTCTAATTTGAAAAAAGGTGATTGTGTGGTTTGTATAAATCCTCTTGGTGCAAATAATAGCTTTATAAAAGACTACATATATGAATTAGCCATAGATGATTTTCAAGGAGTGAGTGCTATTAAATATGGATGCAGAAAATCAGGTGGATGGTGTGGTGAAAATCATGAACGATTCAGAAAAGCAACACCAGAAGAGGCTGATAAGTATATACGTAATGAAAGAGAGCCCTTACATATACATGCTACTCCTAGTGGGGCATCAAAAGAAATACATTTAACCCCTGGTAAATGGTATACACTTACAGACAGTTTTGGTAAAGTGTGGTATATTAAGTTTAAAGAAGTTGTTGATGTAAGAGATGTTGTATTATCATCATGTCATATTGATCCTAATGGTGTATATCATGAAAAAAGTGCTAATTTTGGGAGGATAGGAGTTTATAACTTTGAAGATGTATCTTCTAAACATGAAACAATACAAAGAGCATTACCAGATGGTCATGTAGATAAAATTGATGATTGTGGCGGTGTTAAAGCAACTTCAGAAGAAGCATTGCTTGATGAAGCAAGAAGAAAATTTGGTAATTTGTCAGTCGGAACTCAAATAGATGGGGTTAATTATAAAGGTGTTATTTGTAAGTCAGATTATAAATTAAAGATTAGTGACAATGGGGAAATTTGGATTGATAATAAATATACTGATAGTTTACATATAGATGTATATTTTGATGGTGAATGGGATAAGGTAGTCAGCGTACCAGAATCAAAAAAAATTACAAATATTAAAGTTACAAAAGAAGGTTTTAGAGGTATTCGTCCAAATTATATGATATTTGATGATCTGGGTTTTGATATATCAGATATACCTGTTCGTAAGAAAGGTAAAAAGAAAGTAGAACTTGAAACTTTCCCTACTACAAAAATTGTTGAATTAAAAGTTAAAAAATAGTTTGTAATTAAATATATTTAATATATTTTTATATCGTTAAACAAAATATACAATGGTATTTATTCCAGAAAAAGATAGAGAAAGATTAACACTAATGGATGCTCAAATATTTGCTGAAAGATATATGGGTAGATTAAGGCAGTCAGGATATTTTATGGGATCTGATTTTGCCAGAAGTGATGGTGGTGAACGCTTTGTAGCTGGTAAAATATTTGAGTTATTAAATAAGTATAGAGATGTTAATGTGGATGATTTAAAGCCAAAATATGATGAAGATGGTATATTGAATTCACCTGTAAGAAAGAAGGAAGAAAAAAGGGTTAAAATGGAAGTTTTACCCATAACAAAAATAGTTGAATAATTAATATTAGTACTAACATTAAAATTTTAAAATTATGGCAGAAACTACTGCAAAAAAATCGTTTTTAGAAAGAGTAAAAGAAAGCCTTAAATTAGGTGATGACAGAAAGCTTGTAAAATTCCAAAAAGGTGTTGTATCTTGGTGTCAAGATCAAATTAAAGGATTAAACGCTCGTATTGAAAAGAATTCTGAACGTATCGAAGATGCTGAAGAAGCTATTGAGGAGTATTTATTAGCTATTGATTTTGATAGCATCAAGGACACTAATGCTCGTGATGAGTATATTAGTAAGTATATTAATGGATATGACTCAAGAGTTGATAAAATTGAAGAGCTTAAAGAAGAAATTGAAATGGACCAGGTTAGAGTTGAGAGGCGTAAGGCTTTGATTAATAGGATGTCCTAAAATAGAGATTTATTATACAAAAAACCAACTATTTTTAGTTGGTTTTTTGTATAATAAATATATATTGTATATTTTTACTGTCAGATTAGTATTAATAAATAAAATATATAATTATGAACATTTTAGCACTTTATTACAATGACAATCAAGTTTTTCAAGTAACTAATAATCTAAAAGATTTGTATGGATTAATTCCTTGTATATCAATTTTAGTTATTGATAATGCTTTTGAAATTAATAGATGGTTGATGAAGCATGATAAAGAAATACATAACCCTGAATTTTTAAAATCTGAATTAGATTTATTTAGAAAAGAGGAAAAATTTGAAAATGAAGTTTTAAAAGGTATAGGTGAAGAAGATGTAATGGCACTAAGACAATATTTAGAGGATGAAATATTGTCTTAATTTTAATCGGCAATTATTAAGAGGTTGTAATTAAATTTATAACCTCTTTTATTTTCTTTAAAAAATAATTAAATTTATAGCATTGAAAAAATTCGGTATTTCTAAAAAAGAAATTATTTTAAAATGGAAAAGTATGGAACTGTAATTATAAATGAAAATGAGATTACAAAATCTGAATTTGATGAACTGAATAAAGTTAAGAATTTTGATATTTTTGACCCTAGACAGGTGGCTAGTGCTATTGCTGGAATTCATTCTTTAGTTAAAAAAGGTGAAACTCAAGAGTTATCAGACGATGAGCAAGATTTAATTAAATCTGGTACTTTTGAGCTTAATAGCATGACTAAATATACTATTAATGAAATGAAAGCTGGCCGTATTGTTAAAAAAGATGTTTTTGTATTGCCGAAACAAGTAATTTGGGAAGAAACTCTTGAAAAAAGTGAATCTGGAGAAAATATAAAAATTGGAATATATCTTGATACAGAATTAAATCGTTCTTTAGATAGAGTTGGAGATCGTATTGTTAAAGGTAAAAGAATGAAGAAAGATGATATGATGAGTGGTATGGATACATATAAGGCTATGTATGGAATGATGAAAGAAAAAGGTATGTCTGAAGATATGATGAAAAAGGCTGAATCAATGTATTCTAATGGTATGATGTCTAATAAAATGATGAAAGGTATGATATCAATGATGCGTAATGGTTCAATGGCTAAAGACATTATGATGAAAGGAATGGATGAGGAGATGAATAAAGCTGGTTATATGTCCGAGGATGAAATGAAAGCCATGAAAGATAGCGAAATGTATAAAGCAATGATGGGTATGGTTAAAAAAGGTGAGGGCTCTGATAAAAAGGCTATGATGATGGCTATGAAAAAGAAGTATCCAAAAGCTGATGATAAAATGATGAAAAAATATATGACTCACATGTATAAATCGGTTAGTAAAGCTTATATGGAAAAGGCTAACGACTACGCAAATATGTCTGAAGATGATGACGACATGGAAAAGGGGGGTAAATATTATAAAAAAGAACCTGATGGTAAAGGTGGTTGGAAATATTATTATAAAAGTGGGGAAGTAGAGCATATAAATAAAGATGGTTCAGTTAATAATGAAAGTAAAATTAAAACTTTAAATCATTTTATTCAGAATAAAAATAGAAGAATTGATTCTTTAGAGTATAGTGATAGAGAGAATGCTTTATATGGTGGGAAGGAAGGTAAAGAAAAGCATATAGAAAAACTAAAAAAAGAAGTGAGTGAAGCAAAAGCAGAATTAAAAAAGTTAAAAAAATAATTGGTATTCTTAAAAGGAAAGTAGAGGATTAGTAATGGCAAAAAAAGATAAAGTTGGCCATAAAGAATACCCTAAAGACTTACAGTCGCTTTTAAAGCAAAAAGGTGAATTAGAAATGTTAGAGCTTCACTACATTGAGAAAGCTCTAACATCTAATAACCCCCAAGCTTATATTGAAGCTAAAACTCATATAAAAAACATAGAAGAAAAGAAAAAGAACAACCTAAGATCGTTCACTTATTCTCCTATGTTAGATTATTATACTGGACAAGGGTATAAACATAAACCACAAGGTTTAAGTAATGAGCTTTTAAGGAATATGGCAAATACTCCTCAAATAAAAGCTATCATTAATACTCGAATTGAACAAGCCAGTAATTTTAATCAATTTACCACTGATTTACAAAAGCCAGGTTGGACTATTCAAAAAAAGCGTGGTTTATTTGATACAGAAGAAAAGGAGTTAACAAATGCCGAAAAACGTGAAATAGAAGCTATTGTTATGTTTCTTGAAAGAGGTGGCAATATGGGTGCTTGGGATTTTGATGGATGGGAAACTTTTACACGTAAATTGTATGAAGATAGTTGGGGTATTGATCAAGGGGTTTTTGAAATTGCAGTAGATCGTATGGGTAGACCATCAGAGTTTAATGTTTTTGATGGAACTACTTTTTATTTAGCTGAACATCATATTAAAGACGAAAAGGACAGAGAAAAATTAGAAGCTTACATGATTAATGGTTATTTACCTAGATATGTGCAAGTTTTTAATAATAGTGTTCATCGTGAATATTATCCATGGGAATTATGTTTGGGTGTGCGAAATGCTAGTACAAGTATAAAATTGAATGGATATGGTTTAAGTGAAAATGAAGTTCTTATTCAAGTAATTACATGGATGCTAAATAGTAATAATTATAATGGGAACTTTTTTTCTAAAGGTAGTAACCCTAAAGGTATATTAAATTTCAAAGATAACATTAACCCTACTAAATTAGAAGAATTTAAACAAGCTTGGAGTAATACGTTAAGTGGTTGGAGATCAAGTCATAAACTTGCAGCCATAAGTGGAGGTGATCTTGAGTGGATTAATTTTCAAATTAGTAATAGAGATATGGAGTTTAGTAAATGGAGTGAGTTTTTAACTGTTCTTGCATGTACTGTATTTAGAATTGATCCTGATGAAGTTGGTTTCCATTTAGAAAGTAGTAAAGGAATGTTTGGTCAGGATGGCCAAAAAGAAAGGATACGACACTCAAGAGAGAAAGGGTTAGAACCTTTTATGAAGTTTTGGCAGCGTAAATTTACAAAGTTTTTAATAGGACCTATCTCTAATAATAAATATGAATATGCATATACTGGCTTAGAGCCAGAAGATGAAGAGGCTCAATTAAAGCGTGATATTGAAATTTTAACAAATGGAGGTATGTCTGTTCAGGATTTTTTTATGAAATATAGCGATAGAGAGCTTGACATGAACAAAGATATTTTATTAAATCAAATATTGTTACAATACAAGCAACTAGCTCAAGTTGGTGATCTAGAAAGTAATGCTGCAGTTGATGAAGGTGTAGGGGGTAATGCATTTGATCAGTTTGAATCAAATAATCAAAATAAATTTGAGGAATTCGAAGATAAATCAAATCCTAGTGATCCATTTAGTAAAGCATTAAATCATTATTTTAATAAATTCGTTCGAGAAAACCATAAATAAGAAATAATGGAGCTTGATATTATAAAATCGTTAGAAGAATACCATGATTTTTCTAAATCATGGTCTGTAGAATTACAAAAAAAGTATCCAAGCGGAAGATGGGTGACTATTCGAGGTGCTAAAATCTTTGTTGATAGTGGAGGTAAGATTGTTGCTGGCAATAAAGACCTTAGAAGAAAACTTGAGGGAACTGGTAAGAAAGTCGGGGATAAGATTGAAGGTGAAGGGGTTAATATAAAAGGGAAAGAGACAATAAAAGGTAAGATGCTGTATGGTGGAACTGTAGATTATAAAGGGTCTGGAGTTCAAATACCTTTTAATTATGATACTGAAGAAAGTGCATTAAAAAGAGCTAAAGAAATATATAGTCAATTAAAATCTGGTGAATATAAAGGTAAAAGGTTTACAGTATTAACTTCAAAGGAAACATTGCAGGCTGCTAAAAAAGAGCATAAAGAGAAAAAGGGTGGAGATTTACTTAAACAGAGGACTGATAAATTATTAAAACAGTATTATGAAAAAGATAAAGAGGTAAAGGTAAAAGTTGTAAAAAGGGGGGTTGCTGAGAGTACGGCTAAAATTGATGCTAAAAAAAGAGGCGGTAATTTTAGGGTGGAGCCTGATGAGAATGAAAGAGGTAAGTTTAAAGTTGTTCATGATGTTAAGGGAGATGCTGAAGGTTTGACACTTAAACAGTATAGTGATAAATATAGAGATCAATTAGAAATAACTGCTAAAAGTCAATTAGAGTATGAAGGTAAACTCAATAAAGGCTTAGAGCCTGATATTATAAAAGCATTAGATAATGACATCTAAAAAAATACCTAAAATAAAATCGGTAAAATCCATTTCTAAGATACAATCAAAAGGAACAACAGTCAAAGACCCAGTCAGACACCCAAAAATAATAGTTCCGATTGAAAAGTCAATGACAGACTCATATTTAAAAATGATGAATACAATGATTAAAATGGTTCAATTAGAATTAGTTAAACAAACAAAATAGTAAAGTTATGAATGAACAAGCGTTTATAGAAATAATTAAGCAATGGATAAGTATACCATATTTATTAACATTCGTGTTTTTAAGTTATGGGTTTTTTAAAAAGACAAAAATTAAGCAATTGATACTAAATTTCTTCAAATGGGAAGTAGTTATTTCTAAAACTTGGATTGTGTTAATTTTTGCATTTTTGATTGCTATCCCTTTCTATTTTTTATTAGAAGGAGAGAAAAATGTTGTGCTTATGAAATTGATCATATCATATTCACTTGGTACAAGTTTTTATGAATTGATTATACGAAGAATTGATAAATTGGTAAGTAAGGAGAGGTAAATGAAAAAAATTGTAAACTTATTGATAGTCGTAGGGTTTATAGGTTTAGTAATTTATTTGTGGCTCAATAAGCCAGAATCACAAGTTGTTACTAATATAGAGACTAAAACAGATACAGTATTTATTCCAGATACTATCGAAAGAACAGTATACCAGCCTCGATATATAACTAAGGTAGAAACTAAATGGAAAGATAAAAAAGTTGATACTGCTGCAATTCTTCAAGCATATTATAATAAAAATTATTATCAGGACACATTAGTAAATGATTCAGCTTTATTTGTGGAGGTTCGAGATACAGTTACTCAAAATAAAGTATATAGTAGGGATTTTACTATTATTCGAAATTATCCTATTGTTACTAAACAAACTACTATAACTAATACTATTGAAAGAAATGAGCTATTTATAGGTATTTATGCTGGTCAAGGTGTAGGTGGGCAGGTGCATTATAATTTCAAAAAACATATGATTGGTGGTCAGCTAGGAACGAATGGTGTTTTTGTTAGTTATTCATATAAAATTGGGGAATAATTATAAGAATGTTGTTATGTATAATAATTTATATAATGAGTTGATAAAAAGTATTCAGGATATTAAAGATAATCTTGAAAAAGGTAGGTTGATGTCTGGAAGGTATGCTAATACTTTTGAAAATCGTAAATTAGGGAGAGTTGGGCAAAAATATATAAGTAAAAAAGAAGATGATAATGTTGATAAAAAATTATATGATGTTCAGAGAAATTTTGGAGGGAAATACTCACATATAGGTATAAATGAAAAGGGTTTGATAGAGTATGATAGTAATGAGTCGGTTTATAGTATTAGTTTGAGGATTTCTGATCATAGTGCAGCCACATCACAATATCAAGCATCTGACCTTTCTTTTGTGATAACAGACAATGACCCTACTAAGGGGAGAACAGCTCATGATAATATTTATTTAGATACTGATTTATCTTCTAGTGAAATGATAAATAAAATTGAATCTATTTCTAAAAATGTTTTGTTAAGAGAATATAAAAAATATAAAGATGAAAAAATAAGGAGAGAAAAAGAAGAAAAAGAGTATGAAGAGAAGAAGGATGTGTATAAAAAGCAAAGAGAAGATAAATTAAAAAAAGATGTGATTGATTTTAAGAATCAATATAATAATAAAGATATTGATAGATTAAAAAATCTCATTAAACAAAGAGATAGTGTTTTTGGTACACCAAGAAGTAAAGAAAAAAGATTAAATATTGAAAAAGAAGTATTTAAGATATGGGATGATGAATTTAATGATATAGATAAATTAATAAGAATTTTAAAAAATCTCAATAAGATAAATAAATCTTTAGAGTATGATATTATTAAAGCATTAGAGAGTGATTTTTAACAAAGAGCAAATAGAAGATATTTTAAATATTATTTCGTTTAATCATGTATTGTTTATTGGTGTAAATGTAGGAACAGATATACTTACAGATGAAGATAGAAGTCTTTTAAAGAAGTATGGTATAGATGTTAATTCAATTAAGGTTGATTTTACGCCATTTGAGCAACAATTTTATTTTGGCAGGCTTGCTGTTGCATTAGGTGATAATTATACAAATGAGCTTAGTTATAATGATTTTTTGAAGTATCTAAGGCGCAGCCAGTATGTACCATTAAATACCAGAGAAAAGGAAACTTTAAATTTTGCCAAACAAAGATCATATTCTCATATAAAAAATCTTGAACAAAGAGTAAAACAAAACACTAGTGGGCTTATAATTGAAGAAGATCAATCTATGCGAGATGCATATGAAGCTACTATAAAAGGAAGTATTGAAAGGGCTGTAGTTGAGCGTAATACTGTTAACAGTGTAGTAAGTGAAATAGGTAATAAGACGGGGGATTGGGGGCGTGACCTCGGAAGGATAGCTGCTACTGAAATGCAAACTATATATGAGGAAGGTCGTGCTGCAGGAATAGAAAGAAAATACGGGAAAGAAGCAGAAGTATGGAAGGAAGTTTATCCAGCTGCTTGCAGATTTTGTATAAAATTTTACACAACAAATGGTATAGGTAGTGAGCCGAAAATTTTTAAATTAAATAAATTACGTCAAAATGGAACTAATATAGGGCGTAAGCAAAGTGACTGGAAGCCAGTACTTTCAGCGACTCATCCCTTCTGTAGATGTATGATACACAGTAAGTTAGAGGGTTATGTATGGAATGAAGAAAAGAAAATGTTTGTACCGCCTAAAATAGATAAAAAAGCTCCAAAAAAAGGAATACGTGTAACTGTAGGAGATAAAGTGTTTGATATTTAACATTTAATTATTATATTTATCATACTACAAGTAAAATTAAAACTGGAGTTTATATACATAATGGGACAAGATAAAAAGTAAGTTCTTTGAAAGTATTGTATAATTGTTTTTAAATTTTGAGTTTAAAAATTAGTTAAATGTTATAGGAATAAGCTAATGACTCCTATAATTATCAAAATTATTGTTAGTAAAATACTTATTTTTTCGTATTTATTCATAACCTTAACATTAATTTATTTAACAACCGATTAGCTTAAAGCTATTTTTACGATTCATAACACTTTAAAGAGCTTTTAAGATAAAATGTAGGAGGTAGTAAGAGAGTATTATAGAATTCAAGAGTTAAAATTTAATTTAATCTTTTTGTTTTAAAACTAAAATCAAGATTATTAGTAGAAACAAATATTCTATAATAATAAAGGTTTAATTAAACTGCCGATATATTCTTTTACAATTTAAGCCTCCCACATTTTTAATATTTTATAAAAAAAGAAAGACTGTAGATAAAAAGAGAGTTAAGTAGGTTCAGTGAAATTTAACTTTAATCTCTTTGATTTTGTAAATTAATATGACAATTATTAGGATTAATAATTCCATGATAAAAATCTTAATTTAATTTAACTACCGATTGTCTATTTTTACGATTAACAAATCATCTCTACAGTCTTTATTTTAATATTTGGTAACTATATACAGCTTTACATTAAAAAAGTTATTTAAAATAAAAGACTGTAGGCTCGTGAGAGAATAATTAGATGTTTATTAAATTAAAATTTGATTTTAATTTCTTTGGTTTTATAAATTAAAATAATGATTACTATAATTAGTAATTCCATAATAATAGATTATAATTAAACTACCGATTATCTTTTACGATTAACAAATCATTCCTACAGTCTTTATTTTAATATTTTTTCTAATAGTTCAGATAAACTAATTTCTAGCCCATTGCATATTTCTAGCATATATTTATAACTAGGGTTTACATTACCTTTTTCTAATCTATTTATGGAAGGTTGGTCTTTGCCAATTTTATAGGCAAGTTCAGTTTGTGAAAGGTTTTTGGACTCTCTTGCTAGTTTAATTTTTTCCCCTAATTCTTTTAATTTATCATCCATGAATTAAAATTGGACTTTTAATTCAAAATAAATTATAACGGATCGGTTATAATTAAAATATATTTTATATATTAGCCGAGTATATTGAATTAAATCAATTTTTTATAAACCATTCTTACAAATTATTTATTATGAAAAGAGCTGTAATGATTATAATTTTAATTATTGTATGTATTAATTTAAAATCTCAATCACATACATTTAATCAATATGGATTTTACAATCGATCTACAGGCTATGTTGAAAAAAGCCCCTATCCTTTAACTTTACTAAATACAATGATGTTGTAGAAGCTGACGAATCATATATTGGTGGTAAAGAAAAAAACAAACATTATTCTAAAAAACGTTCTGCGGATAATAAGAATTTAAAAAATGACGGTACACAGTATAAACAAAAAAAGACTGTATTAGGATTAATAGAGCGCAACGGACAAGTAGTACTAAAGCATGTTAATAGTGTTACAAAAGAAAATATGAGAGAATTTATAGAAACTCATGTTCCTCAAGGTTCTGATATATATACTGATGAATATAGAGGCTATAAAGTGTTAGGCGAAACATTTAATCATAAAACAGTTAATCATAAAATTTCTTTATACGTTATTGGTGACGTTCACACAAATTCAATAGAAAGCTTTTGGGCTACTTTAAAGCGTGGTATTTATGGTATATATCATCAAATTAGTGATAAGCATCTTGATAGATATTTAGATGAATTTGCAGGTAGATTTAACACAAAAGAATTAAGTAATCAAGATAGATTTAATAAATTTTTAGAATCTAGTACTAGTTATTTATCATATAAAGAGCTTATTAATTAAGAATTTTGTAAATTTGCAATATGAGTAAAGAAAAGAAAAAAGAACAAAGTAAATATAACGAGAAACTTAAAATAGATGGCACGTTAGACGATGTGCTTCGTGTTTCTGTTGATAAGAAAAAGACTAAAAAAGATTAAGGTTTCAGTTCTGGCTGTATATTAGGAGTCTTATTGTGAAATTTAAGAACTATTAACAGACTTTAATGTGTTCTTTGATGTTTAAGTCTATTGTGGGCTGTTTTAATCTTAATTGTTGCTATTGTCCCTAAAGGATAAAACATTCTGATGTTTTGGATTAAGTTTTAAAAAATTATAAAATTTATTACTAAAATCACTTTATATATTTTTGTCCCACATTGTATATAACCTCCTCAAAGTTTCTTCGCAATGTGTTTTTTGATTATATTATAAGCATCTGTTTTAATAGCAGATGCTTTTTTACTTTGATAAATAAAATTTTTATTTTATTTTTATAGCATTAGATATTATCGTAAAATTGTAAATCGGTTTATATGAAAATAAGATTTACACATAATGAAAGATTTTGTATTTACTAATGAGGCGGGAACGTTTGAATTAGAATTTAAAACAGATCATTTAGATAATCACGATAATTTTACAGTTCATGATATTATATTTAATTCTAAAGAAAGTGGGTTGATTATTGATGATGTTATAAGGGCTGGGTTAGATTATCGTAGATTACCATATACACTCGCTGCTTTTGACCAATTTGCAGAAACTAATAATTATAAATTGAATGAAATTGATTGGGCGGCAGATCAAACAACTACTCGTAAAAGTGCTACAGCTTTATCCATTACAACAACAACTATTAAAAATGGTACAGATGGAACTATAGATGTTCAAACGATTACAATTCCAACGACTGCTGGTGCCACTCAAGCTGATTATATAGTTATTGAAAATTATGATGGTGAAACTGTTGCTGTATGGTTAGATATTGATGAGGCTGGTACTGTTCCGACAGGTGCTAAATTTTTAGCTGCTGATTATCAAGTTAGAGTTCCTATTGCAACAGGAGGTACTGCGGCAGTTAATGGAACATCTTTTTATAATGCTATACAATTTACTGCTGAACTATTACCTTGGAGTAGTTTAATAACTATAGTTGATAACGGGGATGGTACAGTAGAATTTACACAAAAACAAGCTGCTGCTGTAACTGCTGCTGATCCCGAAAATGCTGATGATTCAGGTGTTGGGTCAATAACAGTATCTGTAGATACGGCTGGTGTTGATGGGGAAGTTTATGCAGAACAAATTGTAGCAACTGGTGGGAATACACCTTATGTATTTGCACTTACTCCAAGTGGAACAACTAATTTACCTGCTGGATTAAGCCTTACAAGTGATGGTAGATTAATAGGCGTTGCAACTGCTACTCAAACAGGTGCAATATTAGATGTTACAGTTACTGATGTATATGGACAAACTGATGATGCGCAATTAACTTTTAATATAACATAATATGTTGCCAAAAGAAACAAGAAATTATCCAGGAATAAATATTAAAGACCTGAAAGGACTCACAGTCCCTTTTGTCTTTAATAATGGAGTGGCATATGATGGAACTGAAAATTATATATACAATCCTAAGTTTCAAAAAGAGGGGTTCTTTATAGTTCCAGCAGGTACTGGAATTTATTCTGTACAATTATTTGGACAAGAAGATAATGAAACTTATACAATAACTGCTGCTGAAGTAACAGCGAGTCAAGGCAGAGTATTGCCGTATAGATTAAAAGCTGTATATTCTGCAACAACTGTAACTAGCTCTAATATAGTTTGGTAATCGGTAAATTATCGTGAATTTACAATATGTCTAATATATCTCAGATAAGAAATTCATCTAAAGAATGTATAAGTGATTTTTTTAAAGATAATTATAGTGAACGTGTTGGGCTTGCTATAAGTGAATTGTCTGATATTAATTTTGAATTATTGGGTTCAGGAACTGAAGAGCAAGTAGATAGAATTATTTATGTTAATGCGTCTACCGGTAATGATCAAGAAAATGATGGCTCTGATGGGAGTCAATTTCAAACATTAGAGCATGCACTTTCTACAGTTGGTAGATTAATAAATGCACGAGTAACTATAAAATTAGAAGGAGTTGGTCCGTACACACTTAATATGAATGCAGTCAATTATATAAATGCATTTGAATTTCAAAATGGGTATTTAGAATTTCAGGGCTCTCCAGAGATTTTAACTGACAACTTTACTTCTACACCTGGTTCTAATTTATTTGAGTTTACTATTACTGGGGAAACTTGGGTTATAGATCAATATAAAGGTAATTTCATAAAACAATTAAATGCTAGGGGTTTTATTAATTATATTCCTATTTATGAGAATACAGAAAATTCATTTAAATCTTTGGTGTCTACTAATATTAGGAGGGATGAGATTGTTGATATAAATACTAGAATTAGTATAGAGGGTGTTTTTTTAAAAGATATAGTTAATCCAACTATACAGGGGAATTTTTTTCCAGACATTGTATTAAATAATTTATCAAGGATTGAATTTAAGTATTTAAATATTCATTATCCAGTATTGCCGTCTGGAATTACTAATGACTTTGTTTATGCTGGTATTATTGGCTTTTATTCTTGTAATTTTACAAAAGAAATTGCAGATAATGCTAGGGTGTTTATTAGAACAGGTGTGAATAAAGGAGGTTTTGACGACTGTATTTTCAGGGGTAATGATGGCAATAGGGATTATTTTGCTATCATTATAGAGTCTGGACTACATCCATTTATACCTTTTAGGAGAAATTATATATATAAACCAGGAATTCAGGTGCCGTCTTTTGCATTATTTGCATCTGGGACTATGTCTAGGGGTTATGCTGGCAATATAATTGAAAATTATTTATATGCAATACAAACTCAATTAACTCAATATTCATTT
>Ga0126339_10000146_pt1 | contig 30001 bp, 11 predicted proteins | sample OrbTmetagenome_2_FD_92532 | JGI IMG/M metagenome (GOLD analysis project Ga0126339, IMG submission 92532) | Coral microbial communities from Petempiche,Puerto Morelos, Mexico - Orbicella T R C metagenome | ecosystem: Host-associated > Invertebrates > Cnidaria > Coral | place: Petempiche,Puerto...
CCATAAATTTTTAGCCAAACAATGTGCTTGCCCAAACGCAGTGCTGCATTAACAGTTGCTGTCGATTTTCTTCCCTAAAGTCGCCATTTTAAAACATTCGCGAAAGATTTCTCGAAGTGTAATGCTAAAGCCTTCTCGTTTCTTACCGAAAAGCTTCGGCTGGAATGAAAGCTGCCACATGATATTTTAACACTTACTCACTAAATTTCGGTCACTTCCTACAACAACCTTAGCTTTGGGTTTTGTTCCCTCCAATCCTTCAAAACCATAGTTAATTGAACTCTCGGCAAAACTGGACAATATGAGCACTTTTTTTTGTATTCGAAAACTTCGGCAGAGAGACACGACCCGCGTAAAATTTCATTAAAGTTTCGAACAAAGCTCTCCGCAGCAAATCTTGATGTGGTTTTCTTCCCTGGGAAAAAGAACATCTGGAGGCGTAGAGGAGTAGAAAGGGGGTGTGGATTGCTCAGCTATAAAGAGACCGAGCCATAAACTACCATTTTCAGGTGTCCACTATGTTCAACAGCAGAAAACCCGATAAATTTAAAATAATTCAAAACCTAATTGAAATAAAAAGACGGTCTAGAACCATAAACAAAATAACACCTAATTGGACGCGTTTTCTCACAGTGTGAGACACAGCGCCAACACATTATCTCAAGCGAAGTTTAACACTCTGGAGGTGTGAAATTGAGTATCATTTAATTCAAATTCAAACTGCTGGGAGAAATATTCACTTTTCAGCCTTTATTCAATCGACGTTAAACAGCGACCACCTTTATGTAATCGATAAAGAGAAGGCTGCAGTGGGCCCTTATGACAAGGCTGAAACAAAGGAGTCCCCGAGGGTTGTTTTGTTCTTAGGCAGAGCAAGTCACGCTTGGTTTCAAAGGAGGAGTAACTATAGGTTTTTAATAACTGACATTTTACACGTTATCTGATGAAAGCTGATTCTATTCATAGATTTTATCCATCAGTTGGAATTGTTTTCTCCATAAACCCCGCTATATAGCTAATCGAATTACCACGGGAATACGGTAAATAAAATACGCCTTGCATTCATTATACTCATGCAATGTCTCCTGTTTGAAACGAGCCAAACGAAAACTTTCTACCCCTTTCAGACCTATTTAGGAAGAACTTTTCGAATGGAACTTAAAGGAAAAAACTGCACATTTAAAAACGCCTCGCATTTCGATATAATTGGGCAGTCTTCAGACTTTTGCTGAGCAATAGGGCTCAACAGGATTACCGTCTGAATGTGGTTTCAAATTCTAATTCCCTAGACGTTATTTAAGGAACGTTTCAAGCACCTGCAAAACGTTGAGCGTAAAAAATAATGCAAAGAATTTGAGGTAGACGAAAGGCGACCACGGGCCACCGTTACAAATCTAAAACAAACATAAGAAGACAGTTCTCTTATCTGCTCCGCCGAGAGGACAATCGTCCACCATTTTTGTGGTTTTGTTTTTGTGAGGTTTGGGTCTTTTCAACCCTGAGTTTTCAAGGAATGAAAACTGATCGTACGAGTTAATACAATATTATCTTCTGTTAAGTTTGGTGTAAGTATGGATTGAATCGTATTTCAACTGCAAATCAACGATTTATCTTCGGGTTTGCCTTGCCCTTGACGAATACCTTCAAGGTTTCTTTTTTCCCTGAATCATGTTCACGCGGAGTTTCCATAAGGAATTCCCCGATTTACGATGGCACGGGTTTATTTGCTGTTGCTTTGCCATGTTATGAACACATCAGAATATTTGCCTTTAATTCAGATCCCATACTGTCTCGGATACTTGAGAAGTCGCCTTCAATTGGTCACATGAATTGTTTGCTAATAAAAGAGAATTAACACGAAAGGCAAGAGCCCCTAAATTGAATGAATATCAACAAAAGTTTAACCCTTGTTTTTTGTTTTAAGCTAGAAATGAAATTATTGACACTTAAATTGAAGGAATCTGGTTAGTTTGTTACAGACAGAACCAAGCATTTTCTTTAATAACCCAAAACGGTGTTGTGCCTGTAATATTTTGACGAGGGAATCGCCAAATACTGTTCACAATCGAAACTACCATTTGCATTTTATACTGAAAGACCAGAAATCGAAAAGAAGCTAGTATTGAGGCTATAGCTGTCGCTCCAGAAACAACCAACATTCACCAAACAGTCTGCCGGTCTGATAAATCCGAGATTTTCTCCTGCAACACGCCATTTTAAAAAGGGAACAAGATAGCTTGGTATTTTACACCAATTCAGTGCCAAGAAAGCAATTACAACAATTACAGTAAAAATCAAGTATTTTTGCGGCTGGGTTAACGCTACTGTGTTAGGACGATGCATTTACTTAATTGAGTCACTTAAACGCAAAAATCTTTCTTAAAATGTCATAGATCTGAAAAAAAGACCCTTACTTACTGAAGGGATATTATTTTAGAGTTTGATTTATTTAACAGTGACACCGCACTAACGGTTCCGTGGGAACCTTGATGCAATTGTATATGGGGGGAAAATGTCCTACTTCACATGGTTAATACTTCTCAAATGTCAATCAGTAGAAGGATTAAAAGCTGAGGTTATCTTTTGTATTGTATTTATAGCAATATGATCATACAGAAAAAATATTTCTTTGGATGTTGCCAACAAACTAACAAGACCTATATGTGGACTCCGGGCCTCCTAGATGCAGTGTTCCTCGTTATCTGTACTGAGGTTTTGATTAAGAAGCAAAAAATGAAAACTTCTATTTTAGACGGCAGTGGCAAACAACTGTTATGACAATATGTTAGAATTACGCATTCTACGTTTCCTCTTGACATTCTAGTCTCTGACAGACTGTAAAAGGAAAGTCTTAAGGGGTTTTAGTCTTGGAAATGTAAAGCTTTTTAGTTAACATTTGTTGTTGCCTGAGCACTTGCTTCAAAGCAGATTTTCAAACAAACCTCCAGGCTGAAAGACTTGTTGAACTTTCCTTGAAAAAAATATAAATACTACAAACTTACTAACTTAAAGTTTGATTTCAAAAAAATCGTACCCTGTTTTCGCAAAACAGCTATGCTTTGCGGTTTTCTGAGCCCCAGAAAAACGTTTCGCCACGCTCACGATGGCTCATTTCTACTTCATTCGAAACGTTTATTTTTTTTGCAGAAAGAGTTGCGGCCAACATAATAACCGCTGAAAAAGCATCACCTTGCCTAAAATTTTTGCTTAATACCAGCCATACAGATCAAAAAAAGAAAATTCTGCCACCTAACTCAGTGATGTACAGCTTTATGATGAGTACCATCGTAAAAAGATGCAGGACTCAGAATTCAGTAAATGTATTAAAAACTGCCATAAATTTTATGCTTTTTTTTTAGTCAGGAATAAAAAGCGTCCTTAACTTCAATTTTTGAGCCGGCTTTACTCGGAGTACTATCATGGAATGGTTCTTTTATTAAATGCGAGCAACAAGTGTTTTAGTCGATATTGATCGATTCATTGACTTTGATGAGAGATTTCTGTCGATGTGGCGAGTTTCCCACAATAAATCTTTTTTAAGAAACAATATTTAAATATTACGTTAAGATCGTTTGGGACTGAAAAAGAAAGAATTGAATAAACTGCATACCGTAAGTTCCCATCAATGTGCTTTAGTTGTGTAAAATCCAGTGAACACGGACTGACATTGCGTTCCAAATTCAACTCAACTAACACGACGTTTTCTCCACACTATCTGCAGGACAGCTCTTCAAACTCGTTTATAGAGACCAGCAACTGAGCTCTCAATAAAACCCATTATATTTATAAGAAAACATGATATACCGGCGACATCCTTGCATAGATTCCGAACACCTGAGGGTAGGGATTCTACAAAAAGATTCAAGTCATAACACGTCCCCTATGATGTATTATCGTCTAGTTTTATGATGGGAATTCTCAAGGTGTGGAATCAATCCTTGCTTAGTTTATTTACAAATATAATGTTGCTCTTATCTCTAGCTGTGACTCACAAATGTTTTCTTTGTCTACTTAACCTCATCGACTAGAAAATTGTCTATTTGATCGATCGTTTTTGTTAGATCAATTTAACAAGATATGAAAAAGAAAGACTCGAACTGCTCAAATCATTTAGTCAGCAAGTTATACTGAGTTTGTTTACTGGGATAGCGTGGAGAATCATACGTAAAGGTAAGTAAGAATCTCTCAATTTCTTGCACGAAGGGTGTCCAATTTGTACATCTCTGAGCTTTCGTAACACTGAAAAAAAGTTTAATAGTCATCCAAATTTTAATGATAAAGGTTACCTGGCGCTTTTGGAGGAATCTGAAAAACGCTGCACAAATTGTGCGAAAAGGTCAAACATATCATCTTTTTTAACTGCAATTTTTTCAGTATGGTCAATATCTCCAATTCGCTGTTAACTTGTAAACTTTTCACTGGATTGTAACAGAAAATTAGAGTTTCGTTTCTGGCTGAAAAACCACCCCAGAATTTTTTCAAAATACAGAAACAAGGTTTGGGAAACATCAAAGGTTCGCATCAGTAAGAATCAAAGATTTTGTTTGTTAAACTATGTACACAAATCCCCATGCAACTATAATTTTCGAGTAAAGAAATGATCCAAGCGGATCTTTCTGAAAGTATTATGGTCATTCGTGCTAAACGAAAAAAAAAAAAAAATCAACTTTATTTCCGCGACAACCTGCAGTTCCTGAGAAATTCCAGTATTGTTCCTGCAACTTGAGATGCACTGTTAAACTGCTCTCTGCTCAATTATACAACCTTAAATTGAATCTATATTGGAGCGAGGCGTAAGATTGCCAAAAGAGCTTTTTTTGGTAATTTCCTCCTTGCTTGGTTAAGTGGTGGAACAAATGGAATTTCTAACGCAACCTTCTACCTTCAACAGACAAAAATTGTTCCAACTGTTCTTTTTCCTCGCTGAAATATGATATTTACCAGGTGAACTTTCATATGCAAAAAGCCCTATAGAAATTGAAGATTGATCAAAAAACGAAAATTCTTAAAATCCTCTTGCAGTCATTTTATAACCTTTAACTGGGGATAGGCCTGAAAGTATACGACAACCTTGCAAAATCTAAAATCTACATTCTTTCTCTCGGTATAATAATTCCAGTTTTAAAGGTTTTGTCATATATATTTATATTTTCAAGAATCTCTCTGGTGACTCTCTGTTGTCAAAGGTATGATACGTCAATGCACTACATCTGATCTGTCGTCTTTACCACGTTCATTTTTTTTTTCTAAAAAAGCCTTCTATACATCAAATTTTATTTGAACTGGAAGTAAATTGAATGCTCTTAGGCTTTGCTATAGAATAAAACGCCTTCCTTCTGCAGACGAAATCTTGTGCGATTGCACTGTTTGATTTGATAAACATCCTCTCATTTTTGATGGAACTGATAGGTATCGTGATGTTCAAGGAGCCAACCAAGTACTCGGTTACACAAGAGAATGGTCTCTTGGCTCATGTTGCGAGATGGACAGTAGAACCTTATTATTTCTTGTGGAAACCGATATCGGCACCGGCCAGAACGAGGTTGTTTGGCGAATACTTTCTAAAAACCGGAATTAATTTATCTTACTAGATAGGCAAATGGAAACAATGTATAGTTAGGGCCTCATGCAACTGTTTCTTATTCCCGTGTTGCCGGCTATATTTCAATGTGCTATTGTGATAGCGCGCGACCTTGTGCCAATGAATATCATGTTACCTTTTGTCACACTACACTGAAAATATCAACAGCTCGGCATAAAAACAAAACGCCGTGAGTTCATTGTCGGAAAATTGTTCAGTAGATTGTTTGGAAACCTGTTGGGCCACACCAAAAAACCTGTGGAATTCGTCACGTACCTCTCAGAGGTGACTTACCTTTAAGCAACTTCGTATCTCCTCAGATAAAAACCTTAAAGCAAGAGTTCTTCAGTGCACGTCAGATAACGCCCGTATGTCAACCGCTTTGGTCGAAATTGCTTTTAAGTGTCGCATATATATTCTCTGTTTGACCTCAACTAGTGCACAGCAGACAAGATATATTGGTCATACCGAGGGCGTGTTAAGGCGGTTTTTGGGTAAACAAAAAGTGCGTGGAGCAGCTTCAGTAGAGTTTGGCTATTAGTAGATTCAACCTCATTCACCTCAAACACAGAAACGGGCCATTAAACCGCACTGGAATAGGAAAGGCTTTGCTTTCAGCCTCCACCGATTTCAAACGCCTCCAACTTGTCAATAATTAAACGGTAATTTTGTTAAATGGCGTGTGATGTCCTAGTGTTCAGAGTTTATACGATGAGTTTTCTGAAGTTACATCCCTCAAACCACTGCTTTGTCGGAGCTTAAGCCACCTACATTATCCGGCCATAAAAGTAGGATGGTGTTACAGAAAGAAACTTTTTGCCAGGGAAACCCTTGGAAATTATCCTATTCAGGAGGTGTTCGCGCTGACTTTTTGCACAGATTTTTTCTTACATGTTGATCTGGGTGACCCGAAACAGTTTATCGAAGGACGTGAAATTCTTTAGTGACCGCATCATTATAGACAAAGGATAGCAAATGATGGAGTGTTATCACACTAAAAGAAACATACGAAATTTACTAAAAAAACAAATGTTTTCACTAAACATCAGTTGCACATTCGAGATCATCAAAGTCGAAAAAAACCCATCACCAAAAACACGAAAGGGGAAATTCTGGGAACTTACAAAAACTGAGTAATTACTTTAGATTGCAAGATTGGCATGCACTAGGATACGCCTATGTTATAATGATTAAAAAGTATTTATGGAAAAAATGGGAGCAGTGCTAAAACTGATGTACTTTTTGGACGAGAAAACGTGATGTTTTTCACTTGAATTTGAATAGGAAAGGAACTTTTTTTTCTGGTGATTTCATTTCCGTTCTCCGTTGAGTAGGAAGATCCCTATACGCGTGTATTTACACGTGCTCTTGTCTGTTATATAAGAGTTGTTATATAACCAGAACCAGAGATATACGTAGGAGAAAAACGTGTTTTTTTTTAAGACTACTCCGAATTGCTTAAAACATTTCGAGGTGCTTTGCTTGGAAAAGCGGTTCTGAATTGACTATATGACACAATCTGAAACGAAAATTGACGAGTTCTCCAATAGCGAGGAAAACGCCATGTTTATTGCATCCACCATTCAGGCTTAAAGGGAGATTTAGTGATGACTAGACTGAGACAAAAGTCACGTCGACGTGACACGTGAATCAAATTCACGCGCAACTCTTGATTCTCCCACGCGCGGACCCGGAAGAACTTTAACGTTTCAACGTAAGGAATGAAAAAGCGAAGCAAAACAAAACAAAACAAACTAAAAGAAGGCAATGCAAAAGGTACTGAGCGTCATTTCAAGAAGAACTCGAATTTAAGTGAGAAATGTCTATACAACTACATTATTTCAAACAAAACCGTCAGACTCAAATATATTCATTCATAATTGCGACTGGTTCTGTTCTTCGAAGAGGCGTATCTCGCAGGAGTAGTTTAAAAAAATAATTAATTTTCTTATCTAGAACTCGGAAAGTATATTTTTCCTTTTTGGGCATTAGAGAAAGTGAGAGATATCAAAAACAAATTTGGGTGGAAACGCCCACCCGCTTTCACAATTTGCTCTTCAACACGTGAATCAGTAATAATCGCGTGATGCACAGACTGTTTTTAATACGTTTAGTTCCATTCAACCTCATTCCCAGGCCTTTTAGGGGAAATTCCTGGAAGTGAGGTAGAAGGTGAGATGTGATTGGTCAAAGGTTGGAGGGCATATCTGGATGAGGTTTGACAGATTGCTGAAAATTGGTCAACATTTTAACTGTCAGCGGAGAAATAACGTTGTTGTTCTTGTTTTTTTTCTTTTTAACCTGAAACGTCTGAGATCTAACCTGAAATCTACAAAGTTTAGTGATGTCTTAGAAATTGGCTGAAAGTCTGTGACTTACAGCCGAGAAATCGCCGAAAATTGAACTGATAATTGAGATTCCAGGACTTTCTTCCAGAGCCCTATCACGACTTCTTCACTGATAACCTAACTTTGAAGTATAAAAGAAAAGTTATTTACACCGCATGAATTTACACTTTATTTTTCGAACTCCCGATTTTTTTAACCTAATTTCTGTTTCCCTAGGTGATTCAGAAAAAAATTCGTGACTTTACTGTATTTTAAGATGTGACACCTGTTCTGGTTTTATTGCTTTCTGAGTAAATAGGAGTTTCGCTTAACAATGTGTTCTTCTTTCAACTGATGAGTTTATTGTGCGGTTAACAAAAAGTGGTCCAACCGGAGGTCTTTAACTCCAGGTTAGAGTTATTTTTTTAAATTCTTCTATCAAATAATTGAATAATTTCTGGCTTTGACTGCCATCACCGGAAAATCTTCAAGTCCTTACGTCGCTTAACGAGCGGAACGTATTAATTTTGTATCAAATTAAGTCCTTTGCTACGCCAACGACGTCGACATCTTAAGCATTCACGCTTAGATTCTTGTCAGCTAGACACGATCATCGTGTTTTAATTTTTATTTTCATGTAGACTTTCATCAACATAATAATAGTGCTACCAGTGGGGTGACTAACTGGAGCGAAATGTGACCAAGTCCATCCAGTCGTTTGTCTTACATGTTTACTCGTAACTATCGTGTTTTGGCATAAGACAGTCTTTTGTCTCTAGATAAATTGATTTTTTTTATATTGATACATAACGACGCCCTCAGGGGACGAAATTATACAAGCAGTGAAATAGCTCACGTATTTTTCCAATGGCTTTTATTATCAGTCCTTCCGGGGGTTGCTACCGATGTTATATGACCCACCTTTGAGGGTGTCGTTTACTAGCTGTGTTAGTATCAATTGGGTTTCGTAGCTAGAATGTGTTTTTGCTACGACGCGTTGTTATAAAAAAAGTTAGAGTTTACAACCCTGAGAAATCCAGGCCAGGTTTGAGAATTAGTAAGAAACAACAAGGTCCGAGTTTTCTTTTTCTGTACAGTACTTGGTCGAATGACAAAATCCCAGAATGCATATCCCCTTCCCTTCCACCCACCCCCCCGCCCCTTCCAACGCAGGTGCCGCCTCTACAGCAAACAAGATTCGTTTGATTTTGTGTTGTATAACAGAAAGTAAAAAAAAAAACAACACATATATGAAGCCTTCCCAAAATACGAGGGTGTGGGCACTGGAAGTGAAGGGGGTGTAGGTACTCAACTGAAGAAGGTCTAGGCATGTTTAGTTATGGGCGTACAAATTCCGCCAATAAAAAAAAAATAATAATAAAAAAAAAAAAAAAAAAGTTCTTTTAGATTATATCCTGAGCAATATTTTCGTTCGAATGTGATACTAACATTGCCAAGAAAAAAAGTAAGAGTTAAGCTTTATTTTCCGTCTATCATTTTTTTTTTCTATTTTCAAACACTAACCAGGTGGTATAAGGTCTCACCGTGGATAGGTTCGCGAGTAGACCTACATTACATGTTCAGCTACCAAACAGGTTCTTTCACAAACACATTTTGAAGGATGATTCGCTCACTCGAGACAGACTGTAATGATACATTTAGGAATATGACACCTGTGGTAATGTTCCTCAAAGTTTGCGACAGGAAGCTAAATCACGAACAAGTAGAGGAGTAAAGCTTTGTTTTTATATTAAATGGCTAAAAAAACTGTGATGTTGAAAAATGAAACGAGCTTGTAAACGATTATGTCTCAAAGAATATAAATTATAGAACTGGACACGTAAATATTACGCCCCGCTATAGTCGTCTCATCCGAATTTTTCAGAATAAGCGCACTAGAATCATGATTCGCTTCCTTATGTTAAAGAATCAGAGCATAGCTGGAGTTTTTGTGATGCGAGAAAAAGCTGATTGTGCAGCAAAGATCAAATGTATAGATCACATCCAACAATATTTAGTACAATTCTCGTACCAAATTTAAGGGAGTGCCTCTATCATGAAACAGACCTGTGCATGGACTTAGGATCATATTCGTGACATGGGGAAAGATTCCTAGCTGTTTCGATCAGAGGTAAGAAACACGATATTTATATACTCGGGTATTTGAATAACGAGAAGACTGCGGGATGGGACGCTGGTCTGTTATAATAGATTACCATGAAGATGTTTTGCAGCCAGGTTGCTCGAAAGGTGCACCATTGCCTATTTTTATTCATATTCCTAACCGGTGGAGAGAGTCGCTATGATAGTTAGGTGTCTTGCCCAAAACCTCAGCACGAGAACATGTGCTGGATTCGTTTTCAACATATATTGTAATTTCTTTCTAAAAACAATGGTATTCGCTTTCTCAGTTTAGTCATACACACCGATGAATTTTCTCAGTTCCTCAACTTGTTGTTCTCAAGAGTTGTTTTTCTTGCATTGAACTACACACCAACACAATTTTGTTTTGATTTCCTTATCTTTGACCTGATAGCTAAGATAATTTAAAAGTGTTTTTGCTCGCAAATGTCCTATTTCTAACGTTTTTTCTAATTTAGCCGCTTTTAAATCCTAAGACATTGTGTTTTGGTCTATTTTGCTCAGTGGTTGGTGTCCTCGAGCTTATAGTGGGTTCTGAATAATCAGTAAATACAGTTGCATGAATAATCTTGTGCTATGCATGAACATAGTTAATAGAAGGGAGTATGGTTACAGACCTCACAAACATCAGAGGAGCAAACCAAGATAGTCTGAGATTTATGTTAGAAGGTCCATGACCGTGTACAGTCTCTTGTGTTACCCTCGTACACTATGCATGAATTATGTATCTTAAATGTTTCTATTACTTAGTTCCACAGTCAGAAAAAAAAAAGAATTATAATTGTGTTTTGTGCACGGCCAACGCCAAAAAAAGTGAACAAAAAAATAAAACAAAGAACTCTGACGGGCTTCATAACCAATTCTCTCTATTAACTATGGTTTGGAAAAAATGTTACATGACATAAACAGCCTATTTATAGGCTGTCTTCACTGATTTACCTATTTTTCATAACATGTTTCAGTATTTGTGGAGTGAATGCCTTAGTTGTAGTTGTGACTAGTTATGCGAAGGGGAAAATGAATTTGATTCGGGTGTAATCGTCCTTGCTGTTTTATTCAGAGGTGAGAACTGTTTCATTTGCAAGAAGCAGAGAAAATTTCTTTTTCAAAAAACGCTTTATCGGAATGGTAGCTACTATATTGTGGCATCCTCCGATCGTAGCTCCTCTTCTCTGCTTTTCCCTCGTAACGTGTCGGTCAATTTAAATTAATTTCGAGCAAAGCGATCCAGTTCTTTCTGAAAAGATGAACGTAAGCTAAGGTCTAGTTGTGTTTAAAAGAGGTTCTGCTCAGTCTGTTGCATACAAAACAGGCTTAGCTTCAAAATCAGTATGTAAATATTAGTAATGATTGAGGCTGCAGAAAAATCAGCTAGAAGTTTCAAAATTACAGCTCATAATTAAGGACAAAAGGCAAACCAACGTAGCCAAGGGGAGAGATTTACACTCATATCTGTCGTGCTTTTCAGCAGTCGGAGGCAGAGGGTAACACGTAAATGAGCTCGTTTGACGTGCGTTTCTTTATGAATTTATCGTTGACACCACCACTTGGAATGACATTCATAATAAAGCCACCGAAGTAGAAACGAAAAACTTCGCTAAGAATGCCGCTTATTTGCAATGAAAATTTGTGTACATGTATCAGTATTGTGTGCAATTTACTAAGCGAACAAGAATACGTCGGTGTCGCTCGGGGAGGAAATAAAATCATCGTGCCTGTACCGAAAACTTCAACATGCAAGCACATGTAGTCGAGTAAATGCTTCATGGTCACTAAACTTACGTAGCGTTTCTTAAAATGACTATGCTAGATAACTCAATGTTCAAAACATTAGTCAAATAAAAATAGTAAATAGGAATGAGAATAGAGTTGAACTTTTGAACTTCAATTTCGCCATGTACTTTGTGATTAGTTTCATGCTCGCAATCAACCAGTCAGGAGCTTTGGGCTAAGGTCAGTTAGGGTTATGGATAGTTCTGTCTCGACAATCGCAGCCATCGAAGCTACGTCGAACACTTATTCCATTTGTTTCAATTCCTAGAACGAGATATAGCCACATCTTCCCTCCCGTTTTCGGTCAATGACAATGCGACATTTTTTTTCAGCAAGGAGACATTATTCTGATATTGCTCAGAGCAGGAAGAACAACAAGAACTAATTGCTTTTGTGGAAACTTCACGAAAATGTCGGTCAAAACATTTCCTCATCGTACAAACTTTACCCTGGGTGCCAGAGGGTCTTTTCGTAGCGGCTTCACCACGAAAACAAATAATCCTCTGGCACCCAGGGTGTACACATTTATGATTTTGTCTTCATTTGCTCTACAAAATTAAGACTTTTTGCATTTTGTTCTTGGATTTCTACATCATGAAGTAAAAAATCTACAATTCTGGGATTTGATCCTGGGCCGCCTGAATAAAAAGCGGGGATTCCAACCTCCAGACCATATAGGAACCGTGCTCAAGATTGTTAAAGTTTAAGTTGCTTTATACTCAGAGTTTTGTATTTAAAACTAAAACACGAATTTTCGTCTACAAACTTTCCTGGCAATGTACTTAAGGTTGTTCCCCAGTATTGCATTGCGCATCCCTTCTGCGCATAATTTCACGCTTGATTAGCGCGCGCGCATTACAAAATGGCGGCTTTTTCTTTACAGCTGGACCTCGCCATAGAGGTAAATCGTCAATATACAAGGTGCTTTTGCTCCTAAACGAACATGGGGACCCCTCATTTTTATTTCAAAATTTAAGTTCCTATAATGTAAACAATCGATAGGTAAAGTTTCACAAAAATCTCAGGGCAGGTTCTATTTCAGCGGAATGACCTTAAACGCCGGCATTTTCCCACGGTCCAGCTGGGGCCCGTTTCTCGAAGGTCCCGAAAAGTTTTCGCAACCGGAAAGCCATACCAAAATCTCGAATCTAATGATTACAGTGCTGTTATTTTCACATATTCTTAGTATAAACAGAGGTTCCATTTCGTACAAGAAGTTTCAGGCGTGTAATCCTCTCTGTCTTTAAATACCGATTGATTAAAAATGGCTTTTCGGGCCCGAAAACTTTCCGGGGCTTTCGAGAAACAGGCCCCAGGGCCGGGTTGTTCGAAAGCCGGTTAACGCTAACCCAGGATTAAAAGTTAACCAAAGTATCAATTTTTCTTGTATAAAATTGTTTTCAATTGCTTATGTATCGTGCAGTTTAAGATTATTAACACTCAAATCTGAAAGACAAATAATATAAACAGAAAACCTCACCGAAAAGTTACAAAGTTGAAACTGATCAAAATTCTCACTAATCCTGGGTTGGCTTAATCGGGCTTTGAACAACCCGGCCCAGATATTTAATTACCCTTAACATTTAACCCAATTAGAAAGTTGTTAATTAATTTTTTTGGCAGAAATACAGTTTGAATTATTAAATGGTATAAATGGTGCTTGCGAAAATTATTTATTGTCTCATATAAGCTTGCGTATATTATTAGATAAGTTCAGTATCCGCACAGAGGGTTCTTTAGTTGATATGATCTTCTCGCGACTTTCTGGTGAGCAAGTGTATGTTGATAGCCAAGAGGAAACTGGGGCAGAGGTAATCACTTCTAGTCAATAACAATTAATTAGGCGCCCAATAATAATAATAATAATAATAATAATAATAATAATAATAATAATAATAACGGAAACTTCAGCCGCGCGAGGTCTGTAAACTGCTAGGCAAGTAGTCGTTTTACTTATAAAACAGCCAAGCATCTTACTTTCCAGGAGACAAAAACTCTAATAGTCTATCCATCACTGAGTTGAATCCCAAAATTCGTTATAACAGCTCTGCTTTGAGCGATTCACGGTCATGAGGGTTTTGACTGAATGCACTTTCAGAACGTTACTGAATCGCATCTTCTCTTAATCGCATTGCATCAGAAAAAAAGCTCATCATATTGCTAGGAAAAATAAGGCAGGTCATTCCCATACCGGGAGTCGAACCCAGGCCGCCTGGGTGAAAACCAGGAATCCTAACCGCTAGACCATATGGGACAACTAGACAAGCAAAGAATAGCAACAAATGGAATACCGTTACACTAGAGCACTTCGGTCTGCCGAGAGTCTCGGCTATAGTGGTGTCTGTCTATTACTATTGGCTAAAAAATCTAGTTTTAAATCTTCATCATTTTTCTTTTCTTTTTTTTACTTCAATTGTACTGATCCCCCATTCCTTTCTTCTCTTTGTTATCTATTTTTACTATTTTTTTTGTGCCCTTCTCCATGGAATCCCATAGGGTCTAGCGGTTAGGATTCCTGGTTTTCACCCAGGCGGCCCGGGTTCGACTCCCGGTATGGGAATAGGCAAATCTTTGCTGACGTCATTGTTTACATTTTCCTCATTAACATACAACTTTAGCTAACTTTGCGCAAAGAAGGCATCACGCTAGACACGATTTTACTAGAAACACTTAAAGAGCTTGTAAAACTTAGTAAGTGGCGAGTTTTTTGGCTCTTTGGATGTAATATTCGAGGAGAAATAGGCTTTCAAAAACATCAAAATTTCTGTGTGGCAAAAGCGCTAATGAGCTCATACATTCTTTGTAAAATTTTGAGCTTTTAAACCATCGTCGCACAAAAAGTATTCAATACATCGCGCTCAAATTTCTTGGGACAGTTAATCGTGCTGTGCCCTTTCAATATTCAGTATTAATCTCTTTGTAGCTCCATCAGAAACTGTATCGCTTATGGTAATGAGGCAAAAATTGTAAACAAAGATTCTCCTGTTAGCAAATTGTTTTGCTTCAAGTAACATGGTCGGATGTTTTATTCTGAGACTGAGCGAAGACAGTTAACAGTGGTTCTTAAGAGAAATTTTAGTTGAATTCTGTGCTCTGTGTAAAGACTAGTTGAATATTTGAAGGTGAGTGAAATGGAGATCCTAAGTTATTTTGCTAACCTAACCACATGAATGGTTGAGAAAAGTTTAATCGATTACTACTGTACTTTCTTCTAAGCTGAATCGTAACGAGTTAATTAGAAAGTTCTCGTAGTAGAGTTGTTGAAAAAGATCTCACTTTGATAGATTCAACTTAACTGGCCTAAGTGCTTGATGAAAATATAAAACACCTGCAAAGTTTGCCCACAAAAAATGTGTTCCCATACCGGGAGTCGAACCCGGGCCACCTGGGTGAAAACCAGGAATCCTAACCGCTAGACCATATGGGAATCTTACACCCATGCAACTTTGCCGTGAATAACGATTGATTCATGGTGACATTCATGGTCGTATCGATGGCTAGGGAAACTTTGAATTGAAAGTGAAAATCCAAACTTCGAATGAGAGTTGACTTATATCTTTATGACGTTTTAAATTGTGGAAGAAAGACGTAAAAATATTCATTTGGAGACGGAAACGTATACGTATGGATGGGACCTAAATCACAGTTGCTTAATTTGTTCTTCTCTTGCGTTTCTGGTTTGCTCAGCCCACTCAGTTCATCCTTATCAGTACAAAACGTGGCTACACACCCAGCTACTGTAGCGGAATTTTTTTTCTGTCAGCTATCATCGGGAAGCCACACATGTTTTAGCTCGCCGGTTATTGCAGATTGTTTATCTGCACGTTTATCTGAGAAATATCCATTTGACAGTCTATATTCACCCCTCCACAGATTTCTGCCGCGTGCATTTCTTTGTTGACAGTTCACAGGTTTTTAACTCGTTTATTTCTCCATTCCCCGCGTTTTTGCTGTTTTGCCGCTTTCCTTCGATAATGTCATCAACTCTCTGTGTGGTTCAGCAAATCTACAAGAGGTCTGATTTTGTGATAACCAAACATGCAAACTCTATGAAAATGTACATTTGGGAAGTTAGACTAAATCAGTGTAAAGAATCATGGTTTTCTAGTTCCAGGTCGCTATGAAAATTGAGATCATCAAAATGTAGAAGGCTCTGCTTTGCAGTAGCAAAGTCTCAATGTTCTATCTCGACCAACATTACCTGTTGATACCTAATCCGATGATTTTGGTAAACACGTAACGATTCACAGTTATTTCTTCCCTGGTTATACGGTGGAATCCCGATTTCTGGAACCCTCAATTTTTCTAACCTCCCGATAACTCGAACCAAAAGTCGTGTTCCTCTCCTCTGTCCCAGTCGAACACTGTAATTTTATCCCCGATTTCTCGAACTCTCCGATTTTCCGAACCAATTTTCGTTTCCCTTGGAGGTTCGAAAAACCGAGATTCCACTGTAGCTATTGTTGCACTTGTTTGTACAAATTTTAAAATAGCAAGACTAATTAAAATTTAAAACGCACAGACTTCCATGCGAAGCTCAGTTGCGCATAAAATTGCATCAAAATTACAATGCATTAAAAATTCAAACTAGGTGGAGGATAAAATGACATTTCTTTAAAATACATCGTTGGATGAAAACACAGTTTACGATCAAAACGTATTTGTTAGGACTGAAATATTACCGAGAACTATGTTCGTTGATGAGATGGTCGGATCTTTGAATAAGCCAGAATTAAAAAGTTCGTATACACGTTGAGTAGGATACAGAGTGTCAATTATTTAAAGCTCGGGGATAAACGGCAGGTTTTTACCGATCTCTAGTATCGTAGGCCGGAAGAAATAATTTTTTGAATATTATTTCTTGCAATTTGGTTTGAGTGTCTTTTGCTAACCACACCCACTGTAGAACTGGTTAATAAAGACACAAAGAATTTTACGGAAAAACAATCACTATTTTACGAAAATATTCCACCATATGAAGTTTCAAACTACGGGCTAATATAAACAAATAATCAACTGTGATTTACAACATTTGGTGGATGTTGTGATCATGACAGTGCAGCTTGTAATGCGATTTGGTGCTAACCCCGTAATCAAATCAAAACACCCCCGGGGGTTAAGTCGGATCAATATTCCATAAAACCAAGTTTCACTCAAGCTGCAAGTCAAATCTCGTGTAAGCTGGAGAGCGAACTCATCTTTCTGCCAACTTTTTCATGGCCGAGAAACTCTTCGCATAATCCAAGAAATCGTGTTGTTATCAGAGCTTTCAAATACAACAACTTCACATCAGGTTTGTTTTAGAATGTAATTTAATTAACGTCAACAACCATTTGGCACACCACACGGTTTTGAGCTAAAATCGCATGCTTTTTTATCTGAGTTTTTTCCTCGCAACAGGTTTTCTACAGGAATGATAATCTGTTTTATCGATTAGAGAGGATGTTGCTCAGAAAAGCAAATATTTCATTGAACACAGGTCATCACTAAGGATTTTAAAGTAGCTGATGAGAATGTTACCACAGACTGACAAGAAACAAGGGATCGAAAGGGAACCCTAACAAGCCTGACTTGAAAAACATGAAATCAAACAACAATTTCAAGATGTGCATAGAGGATTTGCATAGATTTCAACTTGAAGTCGCCATAGAAGGTCTTCATTGTTGTTTCATTATGAATTAGGGAAAACGGAATCTATTCAAATCGAATCGGGAGAGAAAATAAGTCGACTTCTTCTGATGGTTGTAAGAAAATCTGGCTTCGGATGAGGTGCTTTTGATCTCGCGAGATTTCAGTGATGTCGCCTGGTAGTTTGGCCACCTTTGTTTCTTTAGTTGCCAACTGAAAGCTAAATGCTTTGATTGTCGGTGATTTTAATAAGTGTCAACACTTCCAAGACATTAGAAATCAGCGTGCTGGATTTAATACTGTCCGAAGTTGTCTACAGAAGAGAAGGAACGTTTTAAAGTTAATCCGAAGTGGAAATTCTTCTCATGCACGGTACAAAGGTCTCGATATTTTTGTGTTATCTCGAAAATTATCTTGATTGAATTAGATTTAATCTAAACTCGTTGAATCCTCAAGTAAACCGAGCTGTCCCGTTTTTAGTCTTGCATGATTCCTACGCAACGTTGGTGCGGTATAGCAGTAGCAGGTCGTTTCGTGCTTGGAACATTGCCCACTCTGAGAAATCAGTCTGGCGTTTTAGACTAGCCTATTAACCTCAGTTGAAATTTTTAATCACATATATCAAATAAAAATCATCAATATTGTATTAGCTGCATGGGAGATAATTATTTTACCATTTTAGCGTCCTTCACACGTAGTTAACGCTCTCAGATACAACACCTTTTGACTCAGCAAGACTGTGGTTTGTTTCATGTTTTAATGGTAAACTTTACAGTCTGCAGTGAAAGCCTGCTTCCGTGCTCTTTCGTGCATTTCATCTGGAAATAGAACTGTTAGTTTCTATTTTCCACTAGAATTTGACCCTTATCCTTTTCTTATTGTTAGGTTTTACATGCTCTTAACCGGCGGAAGCGTTGTTAATTGATATTGTCTAGGAATTCAATTAGTGTCAACGCAAGCTTTATCACGAGAATCGGCCTTACTTTGATTAAAGCTGTTTTGGGTCACGGTAGATGTTTTCAACGTATATTTTTTCTGCTCCATCTTTGTAGCATAAAGAAGTGGTGAAGATGGGATTTGACAACTTCAACTGATTTAGCCGTTATTTGCAAGGAAAGAAATGTCCAGGGATAGCGGTACGTCCTCTTTTTCATGTAGTCACTTGCAACTGTTAGGTCAGAACTGCGACAGCTAAGAATTGAAAATGCCAAATGAACGCAATTGCGAGGCAAATTGTTCGTTCGTCTGCCTCATACATGACGATTTTTAGACAACACAACCGGGGTCATTTTTTCACGTCATATCATCCGTGAGGTTTCTGTTCCGGCCCAACGAGAATTGAAGACATAGAAACAGATAGCAAGTATCATGTATGTCACTGAACTATTCGAGTCGTTCATGGGGTCAAACTCTTTTGTCCCTTCTTTGCTATCACTGTTACAGCTCACATCGCCAAAAAACTTTATATAATTCTGATGATTGCGAGAATGGAATGATTAATAACGCAAAGAACCGAACAAACTCGATAACAAGCTCGCTAACAAGGCTTTCTTGAAGAAAACTAACACTGATAAATGTAGTGTAAAGAGGTGTGCCTCAAGAGGAGGTTTAGATTGCTGACAGATCATTGTAATTCCTTTCCATCAAACTGGAAATCATGATTTTAGGAACTTGAGGAATGTATAAATCTTGAACCTTCATTAATGAACTAGTCAATCTATATACATCCGCCAAGCTAAAATCGAGATGAAAATGAATAAAATAAGGCTGTTAAGATATCATTTATTGTTTGATTCCAACCAGTGTAATCTATGGTGTCTGTCAGTGCCAGTTCACCAATCCCTGTCTTTCAATTGGCACACAGAAATATAGTAGTGGCTTCTGCATCGTAATTGTTTAATAAGATGGACTTGGACTTGCATCTTGACATAACAGAGTTTCCACGCCTAACACTTCCTATTAAGTTACAGATGAATTTCCTGTACTGTGTCATGTGCGCATGAAAAATACATGTGCCCCCAATGGGATGGCATCAACCGCGCATGACAAATGCCACAAAACCATTGTCTCAACAGACAGTGGTGGTATTTTTCAGCCGAACCTACGCTATAACGTCGATTAAAATTGTTGATGCACACGCCTCCATGTCGAGAACTCAAAGAGAAAGTTTAAATTGCAGTATTTAGCCTTTGGGTATGAGAGGACCAGGGCCACAATCTGGGATTGTTGTTACGTTCAGCGTGTGAACGGATTCTTGTCAATGCTAACGCCAACCTCGTGGCTTGTACAGGAACACCTTGAGAAAAGTTCATGACCGTAATGAAGGTAGGCACACATAGAATGGATATCTCTCAATAAAACGATTGCCTATTTTGTAATCCAGCTTGATCATGTGTAATTCGGATCAGAATATAAAGCAAAATCAATGTGCTTGGTTCGTAAAACCTTTTTGAATCCTTGGATGCCCCTTATGCATGTACCTTGTGTTGTAGCTAATTTCACATCTTTAAGGAAGATGTCAGTTGAAAGTACTCACTTTATCTCCATTTTTTTTTTTTTTTAAGATCTTTATTTCTAGTTATTATTGTTTATAAAACTTAAATCGCTCTTTACCTGGAGTATCAAGACTTCCCCAAACCATCGACTTTGATTGCGCAGTCTTGTTCGATAGCTACGTCGCCAATTTGAGTTTGTCGAAGTACCTCACGTACAGGGAGCATCATGAATGAAGTGGAATGTGTGTGTTCTTCTTTCGACACACTTTTAGTCTCTCTTTATTTAGTTGCATTCATAAATCTACAGTAAGCGCTCATTTCATTATGTCCGAGTCCTGCCAATGTACATATGTCAATTTAGAAATGGCCGATTCAACAACGGTTTATTCAGTCGCTATACGTATCGGAAGACGGTATTGCGCTCTTCGTCTTGCTATGTATTACAACATAACATAATCTCTAATAACTTCATACTCGTTGTGTTAGGAACAATAGGATCAGTTTTGATATTTATGATTTCATGACCGACCATTTGCCTCCTCGATGTGTATCAAACCTGCTGGATAATTCTGAACTTTCGAACTCTAATTAAGATCTTCTCTTGTTACAAAACAGTTGCGTATACATGTACAAGTTAACCTGTGTGTCTATACCAATGCCACCATGATCTATAACTATCAAACTTAGACCCGAACATGGTTCGTCTTCAATTTTCAAAAACATTGCCTTCCATTCCTTGAAACATTCTCTAACCAGAGTTCGACGAGTAAACTCGAACAGAAAACATCCAAGGGGGAACACGAAGATTTGTCCCATTTGTCAATAAAATGACGAGAAAAAACTCCACGTAGCCAGTCACCCGTTGCTATGCGAACATTCTCTAAATCAGAACATAGTTAGTAGTTAGTAGTAGTCTCCTCTATTAACTACGATCTATGGTTCAGTTTGCGTTACTTGTCGCGGCTGTTTCAATTTATGAAATGACTTGTTTTACTGAATTGTTCCCGAATTTCTCAGTTTCATTGCATTGCATTCACTTCATATGCTCGTCGCAGTCTCGAAATGTTTCAGACTGATCGTGTAAACGAAATTCTGACATTCACTGCTAATCGCTGTCTTTTCTTTTTGATTTCAGAACAGGAAACTGTGGTTTTGAATCCGTACTTGGCAGGAGAGCAAGTTAAAACCACATTTGTCTGGCTGTGCATGTCAACAGGAACTCTGCGTGAGTCTAGTTTTCGAGAAAAAGTCACTCAGCAGGTTTTGTTACGAAATTTTACCGTAGAAAAAGTAAATGCATATCCAACATGAGTAGCCTAGTCGGTTGAAGGATTCAGAAGCAACAAAAATTTTGTACTTTGTTATTTACATAGACAGAAATGAGGGAGTTTAGTAGTCACTCGAAACCAGACTTAAGTTTGGTCACATTCTAGCTCATGTAGGCTTGATAGTCAAGGATGCTGTTTGAGTTTTGCACAGAAAACTGATGCCCGGGGTAGTTCTATCAACATTTACGTCCTCATTTCTGATATTTTGTCGACCGAAAGCCGCTTAAAACAGATAAATTACCGGATAATGAAAATAAGTTTTTAAGTCTTTGACTCAGTTCGTAGCCGAAGGAAGATCAGCTGACTTGTTTGAGTTTTTCGCAAAAAACTGAAGCTCAAGGATCTATTAACATTACGTTCTCATTTCTAATCTGTAGTCGACCGAAAGCCGCTTAAAGCGATGAAAAGATGATGAAAATAAGTTTCAAAGTCGACCACTCCGTTTGTAGTTATAGAGGAGATTAGCTGACTCACCTGATTAATACAATCACGTCAATTACTCATCAGTTGGTTTTCTTTCTCCTGTTCAGACTCGGCTAAGCTAAACTTAAAGGCTCTTGTAACTGTCATGAAGTTTTTTGATCAATTTTACATAAATTCTCAAAGAAGGATATAATGGTTTTATTTATTAAATGGTGTCAGTTGGCTTAAAAAAAACTGAGTGACTTTAAATCATGAAACATTTTCTGATCCCCAAGGATACCTCTGAGTTTTACAAAAAGATATGACGATATCATCTAATCATCTTGACCTAAGCAATGAGATCAAATTTGTTTTGATTTGTCTAAATTATTAGGGTTGTCAGAACAAGCGCCGCCATTTTGAATCCGCCATTTTGAATCCGACGTTGCGACACAAAAGACTGGAGCGAGTCGGTTGCTGTGTACATTTTGGCGCGTAAATTCCGTAGCAAGTTCAATTACCACACGTCATTATCGTCATTATCGAAACACGTTTCTCCCTCTATAAACGGAAAAATCTATGTGATAAGTATAAACCAAATTTGACCGTGAAAATTTTGTTTTCTCTGCGGCAAGAAGACCTTACTTTTCGTTCCTTAAATGAAATTCCAACAAAATCACCGGTGGACTTTTCAATTTTTGTTTCTGTACAAAAATGGATTTACCGTTATTATAATACAGGTTCTTCTAATAACTCTAAAAACTCACATAAGTTTAAAATTTCCGCGGGAGGGCCATATGGGCTAACATAGAGAAAGAGGACAAGTTTTGGTTTATTTGTGATAGGAAGTTTCTATGTTGGAGTCTTGTTTGTTTTGATTGAACTTCTTGACTCTCCTCCGCGAGACATGCTTTGACACCTCCATAAAAGAGTATAATTAATCAGGTATTTATTAGATTAATCAGCTTTTGATCTGGAGACAACAAGGAGCCAAAACACTCCTCTGGTGTAACGCAACAGTTTCGGACTGTTCCACAGACATAAATTGGCTTATTCAACCAAAACTAACGGTATTCGATTGTCGTTCCTACTTTAGAAGACGACAACGACTCTTTTCTAGTGTAAAAACCCTGGCTCAACAATTGTCAAGCTTCAAGAGACCACAAAATTTACGATTTTACTTTAAAAACGTTTCGTGGAGCCTTCTCTAGATTAGCTATATATTATCTCAAGATGTAACTTTTGTGAAAATTATCTTTAAGTCTCCATGCACAGGAAATGATAAGCCTGGAAAATCTTCTGTGAAGCTCGTTGATAGATTTTCCATTCAATGACTGCAGTCTGCATTACTGGAAACTAACATTTCGACGAAAAGTCCAGCACCAACAAAAATTGAATTGTAACATTTTTAGTCTAAAAAAACATAAACTAGACGTAGGTTCTGGCACGGTCGGCGGTAAACATTTGAAACAGAAAGAGAACAAGAAGATTATTGTTGTACTTAAGCTTCCCTGTACACCAATGAGCATTTTATACAATCTTGTAAAAGTTCACCTTTAAAAAAAAAATAACCTAAAAGCATGAAAGCGCTACTCAGTATCTCTCGTATAAATGCGGGCTTGTTTCAACACAGACCAAGTTGCATGCATGACTCTAATGAAGAAAAGATTAAAAAACACATTACAGACAGGCATGTCTTGCATCTCGAGCTCAAACTGATGAAAATACCGATAAGGCGTCGGGATGGCTTATCTCTGACATGAAAAATGGACCGTCAACTTTATTGTGCAATTTTCCAGGTTGTGTACGTTAATATCCCATTTAATTTGCCACGAACCTCTTAAAATATTACAGAGTTAACCCACCATTCTGTTTCTGCACCTAGACGAAAGGTACAGAATTCTCCGATGGTCGTAGAATACACGTTTTTGTTTTCAGCTGTCAAGTTTCCTAAACCACGGTTATAGCAATCAGTTATGCTGAGTCGAGGCCTTTTTTGAGTCACGTGACTTAGCGTCCCAGAAAGTGACGTCGGACGGCTTGAAAGAGATAACAATCGATTCACTCAGTGTTACAGAATCGAAGCAAATCTATGTATATACATAGGAAATATAGTTGTATATTCTTTTGAAGTTCATTGCTCGGTTATAATTGTTAATAGCTCGATTTGCCTTCAGGAAAGTGTTTTGTCTCCCGTCAAGTGGAATTGCCAAATTTGTGCCCGGAATAAACACAGCTCCATTAAAATTGACGTTCAAATGATTTATGATTTCTCGGTTTTCTTTTATGTGAAATTGCTTGCTGCTTTATCTCTGCAAAGCAGACAGCCTCTTTGCAAAATTTAGCTTTGTTCGCTTTTGTTTAGTTCCACTAAACAAGTTAAGAAATATCCCACTTTCAAAGAAAGGAATTAGGGCCTCCGAGACTGATGCAAACCGCATTGAATTTTTCAAAATGGAGTCCTTGAATTGAACGTAGGTTCAACTGTTTTCATTTCCTACACGCAGAGAGCCCGAAAGCAAAACCTTCGTCGCCGTGCATGCGGGGGCAAGCAAGTAAGAAAGTCGTTTATTTTAACTTCAGACCACTATTAAGCCCATTAAGATGATATTGGAGTGTAGCTCTCGAGGAAAGAAATGAGCTTCTACAGTTATTTGTGATAGGTGTTTGTTTATTCCTGGCTGGGGATTGTTTAGGGAACTATACAGCTTCTGGGGTAATCTCAACTGATCATGATTTGAGTTTCGTCCAGTCTATCCCGCACATCTTTATTTTGCTCGAAAGTTTCAGAATACTTGCTCGATTAGGACGACCAGTTTCGATTAGGAACCATTATGACTCTAGAAACTGTTCTTAGGGTACAAATCTTCAGTGGACTATGTTTTATCAGTTTTCTTTTGTATTGTAGATAGGTCGCCTAAATTGTTTATTTAAGCTTTTTGGACTAAATGTTTAAGCCCTCTACGTTATTGTTGCTAATTTATCATGACTATAACAAATCATCGCATTCAGAAAGAAACTGCTTCAAATACAAGGAACGGGAAAGAATCTTTCATGAAAATCAGCAACTGTATTTCACAGACGTGTGTAACTCTCAGATAACATGATGTAAATCACAAGGTGGCTATGATTGCAATGTTCACTGAAGAAATGCCTGCATTATAATAACTAACCAAAACGACTTATTAATGCAGTATTACCTTTTTTCAATTTTAAAAATGGCCATTGTTGTTGTTGCTTCGAGCTTCGTCTTGTTTGATTCCAAACGTTACATCGAATTGAAAACTGGTGCGCGAAGATCTACTCGTGAATATTATTTTCTGAATAATTATTTAAGTTTATTAAACATACCTATTTCGTGCGTTGCGTTTTAGCAATTTCTTTCGCTGGAAACTTCAAATATGAAGATTTTGTTCGTTACCGTGATAGTAACAAACTAAATTTAATACGGCGTATATAAACCAACCGAGAATTGTCACTCATGGCATGTTCTTCAAATGGGCGCTAATTAACCTTTGTGTTTTAGATTGAAATGCTTTTGACTTATATGAATTACCATTTATTAAATTAGGAAATGCCTTTGCTTTTCCTGCAGTTAATTTTCAAAGTTTCATCAGTTTTAAGACATTATGTTGCGCATTTCAGGACATCTTTTGAAACACGAGAACAAATTATTTCGCTTCTTGCACCCGCGTCAGGAATGGAAAACCTGACGCTCAGACAGAATAACTTCGGCAAAAAATACTTCTAGAATTTACTTTTGGTAATATTTCTTTGCCTATCAAGACCTACATAAATCTTATATTGAAAATAGTTTCTAGCAAAAGTGGTAGAATATAATTTTAGGTACATTAGTTTATCTGCTAGACATTGACAGAAAGTTTTGATTTATGACCTATTTTCGCAGGCCAAGAATAATCTTTAAGTCTGCGGGCAATCACACAATGCATTCGACTGCACATTGAATTATTTTAACAGTTAGCATAGGATAATGACTGTAGTTTCCACTTGTAAAGTAAAACATTTGAACCTTTGAGAATGAAATAAAGATGGTTTAGTTAAAAGTGTTTGTGTAACTGAGTTGTGAGTTATCGAGTGAGGTAAGCATAAATGGCTGAATCGCAAGCATGTGCTTGCTCTAAAAACTTCAAGTTTATTCTGTATGTCTCCCACCATCCCAAGAAAAATGTTCTAAATTTCATTTAATTCTTATCTTGTGTAAATAATCGTGATATTTGGCATGAGATGAACTGAGCGTGCTTGTTTCGTCTGCACCAGTGGACATTCCGACAAGATGGCCGCCAAGCTACTTTCAGTGATTTATTAGTTTTGACACATCTCAGACGAGTGTCTTTAAACGTAAAAGGCATTTAATTTGGATTTTGATACTAAAATCTTTAAGGAAATTATTACTAAAAGATCAGCGGAAACAGCCCACAAAACTAAATGCCAGTGGCAAATATAGAAACAGGAATGTCGAGGATTCGGTAATGAAAATTAATGGCCCGTTTTTTATGATCACGCAGGCGTTCCTAATTCATTGTTGCTAGTCAAAAATGTTGTCAGTGTTATAAAGTGCAGAAGTAAAAATCCTGATTTTCGGCGGACAGCGTAAAGAAGGAGCCACAGATGAGCGCTTACCGCAGGAATAAAATGCCAATTGCGAAGAAATGACATCGAAAAGGACTTTGCCTCGTGTTTAACTTAGCTGAAAAAAATCTTAATTTTAGACAAGGAACCTATTCCTTGCCTCCCTGCTTAGTGGCAACAATGATTTAGGGTTCTTAACACTGATAAAGATGCTTTGTAATCAATAGACATGTGCAACTACAAAGATCGCTCCCAAAATGAAACATACTTCTACTGACCTCGTGCTCGGTTGATACAAAAACAGAACACAATCAACACAGCGAAAATTATGAAAAATATAGTTTATTTCTAACGCAACAATACATGTCGCTAAATCTTAGTGGAACGTAATTGATAGAGTAATTTTCTAAAGGCTATAAGAACAGAACGCCAGAATGTCCTTGAAGAGCGAACTTCGCGCCATCTTGGCTGGTGGTATAAAAGAATGCCACTAACAAGATAGCGGGAAGACCAAGGTGCAATTTTCTAAGCTGTCAGAATCTCTTTAAAAAGCTGAAGGAGTCGCACTAGCTGTCTTAGCGAAACAAAATACGTTTGCAGTGATTTACGGTCACAGGGGAACTGGCTGTTTTAATCTAAGTGTTTATTGTAAGGTATAGATTGAATATTTGTACAAATTCCACGATGCGCGAAGGCAACGAGCAAAAATTACGTTCAATAAATAAATGTCTTAGATCAGGAACTCTCGGTATAAAAGCTCTTCTCAACAACATTCACACCTTTAACAAAGAGAAAGGAAATTTGGTGTCGATTGGCTTTTTCAGAAGGATTAACACTGGATTACAAATGTGTGAAGGCGGAAAGCACTGATCTTTACTAACAAGAGTTCCTTCCATTAAATAACGCTCTGATTCACGAGGTTACGACAATTAACGTACCGCAGCGAGTCCAGGGAACTGATTGACCCTCGAATTTAAGCGAGATTCCTTGTCATCTTGTTGTTGTTTTAGGTTCTTCCTACAAGTGAAAGTTGTCCGCTTGGCAGGCTTGGTGAACGGGCGGAGAATGGCAGAGAGGGGAACATGACATGTAGTGTCGTTGTGATCCTTGTGTATCGTTTAAATGTTCTTTAGTTTTTCCTGATGATGAATCGTTGACTTTGTCGTCTTTCTTCCATTTCATTCGACGGTTTTGGAACCAGATTTTGACTTGCCTCTCAGACAGACTTAGTGTCTTGGCGATCTCGCTTCTTCTAGAACTGCATAGATATTTGTTGAAATGAAATTCTTTCTCCAACTCTAACAGCTGCTTGTTGGTGTAGCTCGTTCTATGCCGCTTCGCTTGCCTCTGTCCTGCAAGTAAAAAGCAAAGAAACCATTACATCGCGCCTTAAAACAGCAAATTTCTGATAGTAAAGATAATTTATATCATACACGAAAGGGCATGATCTCTAACTAAAACATGTCTAGTAACTGAATAACTGCGCAGACACCCTCGCGCGATCTAGGTTCAACAAAGAAACTTTCCACTTTGAAAAAGAATGACCTAAACGAAGAATCGAGCTTTCGCGTTTCTTACTTTGTTATTAATTGCTTCCCCTCTTATTTGGGCAAAGTTCAAGTTTTGTTTTCGTGGTCAAAATCGATTCCACTTCAGTTGTAATGGTGGCCTTTGTTATTCAATTGGTGCAATGTTCCAAATTTAAACAATCCTTCTCGCCAATGAAAACGTTTCATTCGCGAAACAATGTCAACTAGATGTTTGCAAACACGCTCTTGCGTTGCATGTTGCGATAGAATGTCAACATTTAATCTTTCGTTACTATCTACCCACTCGCTAAGCAACGAAATTCTAAAGACGAACTTCATTAATCACCAGAGAAGACAACGTACTCTTCAAACCTCCGCCCTATTACTGACAGAAAAGATACTCCTCAATAACAGACGAACGGAGCATAATTTTAGAATCTCGAAAATGTCACTCATTATTTGCAGTTTAAACCATTTATCCACCGTGCGACCATTGACTAAAGGAAAAGAGGGATTAGTTTGTTCCGCTGGTTTCCAACCCGCAGCAAAACTCGAGATTAAGTCCCGCGCTAAAGAGCCACGGACAGGCTGTCCGAAAAAAGGGAAGGTTATCAGTTTTTCTCAGAAAGGTGACATACCAAATCCAAACTCTGACTTGCCGCCTTTCTTCGATTTCATCCACGGATAAATTGGCTGAAGGAGATAGTCTGGAATCGGTGTTGTGTGATGAGACATGGAAGCCCTTGCATCTCCCGCACTACTGCTCTGCCGTGATGGCGCGCAGTTAGAACTCTGAATACCCGATCTTCGGGTTGTAACGTCCAAGAAGGGAAAATAATTCCCTGTCAAACTGATTTGACGCTCAAATTGTGAGGACAGCTGTGAAGTGTATTGCTGGGCATAAATCTCTGCCGAGCTGGGATAAAGCGATGGATGGGCCATGTTTGTCGAAGATGATTTATATGGACCTGACATCTTAACCCTTAACAACATGAGTTATGACAAATAGACTAGTGCAAGAACTTTTTCACTGCTTCACGTGACCCATTTCGACCAATCAGATTCGAGTAGCACGCTGAGTTCATGACCTCGGCGTTCTCTGGTGCAGTGCATTTGTTAGGAAACTTTCATCCACATATCAAGCCAGATCAACTCGCTAAATACACCAGCGTACATCTAAGTGATGATAAAGTCATGTAATTTTGCACGCGTTGCATGCCACTATTTCCAGCCCTTTAATCTCTGGATTTCAAAATCTAAAGCACTTTATTTATATTTTCACCATATTGAAACGTTTTCCAGGGGCTTGCTGAAACATAACACGAAGAACAAGTGTTGCGATAACCTGCAATAAATCTCCGAGCAATTGAGTCATAAATTTCCGTCAAGCGATTTGATTAATGTCCTCTCGCGGAAGAAAACGCCATAGGGCGGCGCCAAACCACTAGCGGCCCGCGTCTATTTCAGCACATGATACAAACGGCATCTTTTGTCGCGCGTTTCGAATGGAGTCTCTTTGGCGCAGGCCCTTTGCATATGTGGCATCACCCGTTGACGCATGATTAATAACCTGCCAAAAAAGTTTCACCGCGAACAGTCTGACTTTCTCAGCCGCGTGCGTGTTTCACGATGTAAATAAACACCTCGAAGGAGTTGCCCCAAGGTTTTTCAATCAGCGCTGAAAAATGACCGACTACAGACGGACGCAAGTGAAGAATCGATGAGTTGAAAAAGAGAGAAAATTTTTGAGGCTCATCACAACTTTTAATTACGATGTAAGAAAGGTCAAAGACTCGCCCTTCAAAACAATTACAATTGACTGAGTTTTCTTTCTAGGAGTAGCCGAGTTTATTGGCCATCACAACATGACACAGTCAAATGCACTTAAACTGAAAGCTCGCTTCCTATTAAAGCTTAGAAGAATCGTTTCCTCACACGAGATGAAATCTTGAGAAATTTCTCTTACTTTGATCTTTATTGTTTGTTATTTTTGGTCTCAGTACCTTTCCGATCGAGATAGTATTTCCCCTTTGAAAATTTATGACCTGTGAGTAACGATATAAAAGGGGTCAGGCCCATTTGCAACGAAGAGAAAAATCAAGGGACAAAAAAAAAAAAAAAAAAAAAACAATTACCCGGTCAAAAATCTTGTAAAAATCAACAAAAACACTTTTTTAATTTTTAGATTTGTGTTTTTTTTTACTAA
>Ga0126339_10000149_pt1 | contig 29912 bp, 19 predicted proteins | sample OrbTmetagenome_2_FD_92532 | JGI IMG/M metagenome (GOLD analysis project Ga0126339, IMG submission 92532) | Coral microbial communities from Petempiche,Puerto Morelos, Mexico - Orbicella T R C metagenome | ecosystem: Host-associated > Invertebrates > Cnidaria > Coral | place: Petempiche,Puerto...
TACAGGTGACATACATTTTCATATGAATAGTTTTGCACAAAGACTTGTTTTGACACAGGCAAGAGTTAACTTGGAATTGGCCTATTCATCCATGAGGTGGCTCATGGGAGCCTTTGATTTAAGGGAGGACACTCTGGAGGTCAGCTACATTTAGCGACCAAATTCTTAGTACAGGTTTAGTTCCTGCTGCTGTGTATCTAGTACATTATATAGTAGGGGGGTCCGGAAGCATGTTCCCCTGGAAAATTTTGAGTTTTCAGAGTCCCAGGAATGCTATGTTAGGTATTCTGGCAGAACTTTTGGACTATTATAGATGCTCTCATTACAATACCTATATTCAAGTGCAAACTGACAAAAGCAGGACAAAAGACTGATGTTGCATCTGTTTTATAAAAGGGAGGTTGTTTGTGGAGGTTGAGCTATATTTTGCAACCAAATGCTTAGTAGAGGCTTAGTTCTTGCTGTAGGGTATCTAACAAAGTAAGGGGGCCTGGGGGCATGCTCCCCTGGGAAATTTCAAAACTTTGAGATCCTCAGGAATGCTATTTTAGGAGTACTAGCAGAACTTTTGCACTACTGTGGAAGTTGTCAATAAGGTAATGTTTTGAGTGCCCCCTAGACATATTTTTCTGCTTGTCCCCTTTTTGAGCTATATGTTTTAGCATGCCCCCCTAAGTCCCACCAGCCCCTCTACTTTATATGAAAAAATGAATGGTCCCACATTCCTCCTTTATAATTATGTTTGTTGCTGAGATACTCTCTTGCAATTGCAATGCATCAATATATGTTACAAATCCCCATGATGACAATAAATTCATCCCAAAGGTAACACTAAGGCCTTTGGCAACAAAACACTCTCTCACCTAAAGATGTTGCTGATTACTGCAACAATTCAAGATGCATAGAAACAACTAGCTTATTAACTGATATATAGTATATTTCACCCCCTTAGCATCATGAACAGTCTTAAGCAGTGCAAAAGATGGAACCCCTACTGACAAATAGGAGTGTAATTGTAAGAGAAAGTAGTGACACACCAATTTTCGAATATGGCAAGACCCAAAGAATATGGTATGTAAACTGTTACCCTTCAAGCAAGGAAAACTAAAACATAACAGGAGACAAGTTACATTTGACTATACCATGCAGGCTTAACCTAACCATAACTACAAGATAGCATGATGGCAGGATTACTTGGTCAGATTATTATTGCAATTAGAAAAAACCTCTTTTGATGAACACTTGACGAGCTTTCCTTTCACTAGAAAACTGTCCAGAGGAATGAGATATTATAGCGAGTCACCTATGACCCAGATGTAATGCAAAAAACCCTTGTAACACAGATCAAATGAAATAAACAGTAGTAGGCAGATGCAAGTGTCACTCGTGTCAAATAAAATAGAATCATTGCCAATTACATTTTCTTTACATTCTCACTGGTGACGGAATGACATAACCTAGCGTCCTTGCACAAAACTAATACATCAACACAATGACAATGTAAAAGAAATATGATAACAAGCGAGATACTAAACTATAACAGGTAAGGTAAAAACCAATGGACATCAAACACTGGCAAAACACTTTGATTTCCAAAATTTCAGACTGTTCTCTGAAAAAAAAAAGGTAACCTGACTTGCTACAAGAATGCTACAATTTTCTTTTAATAATTACCTCTTACATAACCTTTCGCATGTATGTATGAATGTATCAAACAGAAAACTATGCAATGAACTAAAGAAAACTGATCAGTGATTTCTGCTATCAACCCAAGCTATGCACGTGACAAATAACCTAGTTAGAGAAGAGTACATTAGAAAGCTTTGAACTGATCTAATGTTCAGTCATCCTGGACAGCAATAGAGCATCCCTGAGCATGTGATCTCTTAAATTCCATAATGCATCAACAGCATTTTCATAGTCACCATAACCACAACCCAGCCACTGGATTGGTAGCTGGGCCAGTTGCTGAGGGGTCATACTAGTTGCATCAGGTTTATGTGCTTGGTTCCAGTTGCTCATATGTGGACTGCCGTCACGAAGTCCTTCAATGTACCTCAGGTAGGCATCGGAGTGATGCAGTCGTTGTGGCTTAGGAGGTGGAGCGAGGAATATGGGTGAAGGCTGCATATGGTATCAGAAAATCATGTAAGAATTTGATGAGCTACAATTGGTGCCAAAAATAGCTGAAACACTTTTAGAAAGTGACAGTTTTCTATATTTAACCTCTTATTATATTTTATTTGCATCTAGTGTTACTTCACTGATACTCCCAGCCCCTTATTTCGATGTTGTGTAGGTGCTGTGGTCTGTGGAGTCTAAAAAATAGAAAAATCAACATTGTTTGGGGGGAAGGGGTAGGGGGGAAATGTTTCCAAGACACTCAAAAATCAAATTTTACTGCCAAGTGTTTGAACACTTTTGTCACTCACTGTAGCTTTAAGACCACAGAACAATAACCATTGTTTATTTGGCTCTGCCATTGACAAAAATCCCACTGATCTCCTAAAAATGGCAAAAGTTCTTCCAACTCAGTGACAGAGAATGAAATTGGATGAGAATGGACTTTTTCCAGGTGGGAATTTTTGATATGTTTTTGTTTTTTAAAAGGCATGGTTATACAAGAGGTTTAAGTAATACTTCTTAAAGCAAAATAAGAAGAAAAAAAGCTACTCAAGCCAAAATTCACGAAGAGTCTCACCGTCTCTGTGAGATGAAAAAAGTATACCTGAAAATTTAGAACAATAAACAAGGGCTTTTTAAGGTCATTCCCCAGTATTGCATTGCGCATCCCTACTGCGCATAATTGCAAGCGTGATTAGTGTGCGCGCATTAAAAAATGGTGGCTTTTCCTTTGCAGCTGGACCTTGCCATAGAGGTAAATCGTCACTTTCTTGAAAACAAGTATGGTGACCATTCATTTTTCTCTGTTGTGTTGAATTGAGTAATAAATTTCTCCATGTAAAATAAATATGCGCAATTCTCAGTGTTAAGCAAGAAACAATCGTCGGAAACATGAGTTTAGCAAGCAATCGTGACTATCATCATCGTGCTATTGTGAGGATTTACATGGTATAAGCAAGGTACTGTTGCTCGTAAATGAACATGGGGACCCCTCATTTTTATTTCCAAATTTAAGTTCCTACAATATAAACAGTCAATAGGCAAAGTTTGACAAAAATCTCAGTGCAGGTTCTATTTCAGTGGAATGACCTTAACATTATTGTTCCACGGTCTGAACACAATACAGGCCAGACATCATCAGTATAACACAGCATCTATAATGATGTTTTTGCTTTCAAATAGAGGGCAATTTATGAACAAATTAAGAGAATGAAAGTACGAAAGACAGGAAGCTTGTCCTCTTTGATCATTCTTTTCATATTTTTCAGTCTAATAGTGCAAATGGCATCCTGTAAATATCGAGAAGTTCTTTTCTTCATTCTTTAAGTAATATGATAATCTACTTATTGTATTCACCATAACAAGGTTTAGCTGGATCATGATCATTTGCTGTCATCTCATCATCGGCTCTGAATAACTCATGCTAATACATTCATTATAAACACTTTATGATTCTTCACATTGCTATGACAAGTACATGTACGTGATTTAAGTTTATCTTACTGTTTCCTTGACGGGTGGCACAGGCTGGACATGGACTGGTGGCATGACCTGTTGCTGTTGTTGAGGTGGTGGTGGTGGTGGTTGTTGTTGAGGCTGTTGTTGTTGTTGTTGTTGTTGTTGTTGTACCTGGTGAGGGTAGTGCTGCTGTATGCTGTTGATCTGGTTGATCTGTGGTTGGAAGTTAAACTGTTGTTGCTGTGGTGCAGGGCTGTATTGTTGTTTGACTTGCTGCTGTTGTTGTTGTTGAGGAAAGCCTCCAATTTGACCTGAATAGTTTGCAACAAAAGTCATGTTCAGTGACTGACAATGCCAGTAGTTTTCAAGTGTAAGATTATTATTTTGTTTTATGCCAGATTGCAAGTGATAGTCAATTCTACTACAAGTTTGCTCCGAGAACTATGCTACCATGTAAACATTTTTTAAAACTTGAAACAGGTGAGAATTCTCACTAACAGACAGCAACATTGAGAAGGAGCAGTAATGATTGATTTACCTTCAATAACCAGGAGTACAGTTGAATTGGAAGGTGTATATAACTGTGCTATACAGGTAAGTAAAGAAGGAAGCAATAGATTGCATGTGGCACATGTTACCTGTGGCAGGCACTTGTTGTGTCACTGCTTGTTGTGTCATACCATGTAGCATGCCTTGTGCTGGTGGACTAGTCATGGCACTCACTCCAGTATTACCTTGATAAAGTGCTGCAAACATGGAACATTAATTACTACTGCACAAATTCAAAGTAAGTATCAAATATAAGCCTATGGTAACTTATAGATATAGAAGGTAATCAATTGACCAAAGACCTGGTATCTTAGTAAATGCATAGTTAATGTAGTAAAAACCAACCTTGCTGCATGGCTTGTGGTGTGAGCCGTCCTCCAATATAAGCATTGGTTTGAATCTGATTGGAAGTTTGAATTTGATTGCTTGACTGAGCAAACTGATTTCCCCCAGGGATCATTCCCATCAAGTGAGTTGGTGCTCCATTAGAGCTCATTGAGGGGACATTAACAGTGGGGCCAGTTGTGCGTTGCACAGTTGTGGGCTCTGGACTGGATACAATCAATGCTGCCTGGTGTTTTGGGAAGTAGTTCCTAGAAAGATACAGTAATACCAAACAGCTTTGTCAACTAATTACTCGGTTTATTCACTTGCTTCAAAAAGTCATTTTACTAAAATTAAACAGCTGTTGCTCACCCCACGATTAATAACAAATGGATCCAAAATGGGGTTACATTTTGATGTTACATCACTAATGATATTTTCCCTAGTTAAAGGTAACTACACATGGATGTTAACAAATGAAAACTAAAAGTTGTCACAAACATTTTCAGTTATTAAGTTAAAGCCAAAAAAGTTATGACTGAGGCCATGTAATAGCAAGTACACTGGAGATAATAACAGAACCTCCTTAAGTGATTCACTTTTCATATAGCCCTGAGTTTCAGAAAGGGTGCCAGGAGAAAAAAAGTCACAAGAACAGGTCAAGATGACCATTTCCAATAAGTTTTTTTCAGGGAAACAAAAGTTTGTCTCACTATCTAAATTCAATCTCCTCATTTAACTCACACATGTTCAAGACTCACTTGCTTCTTTGTTGCTGGGTAATTTGTTTTGGTTGCCCTGCTAAATGCACCTCTCTGCAATGTCTGAATAGCTTAGAGCTGGCATTAAATGGCCTGTAGAGAAGAGAAAAGAAAATGAAAAGATAGATATTCGCATGAGTCAGTGGTGGGTAGGTAGGTACATAGGTAGCTGCAACTCTGGACGAAACTGTCGAGAAAGTTTACCAATTTTTCAAATGCATGTAATACTATGGTGGATCAGCTGCAGGCTTATAGAGAGCGTGATGTAATCAGAGCACATCAAACTGGCCCACCTTCCCATCCCACTCAATGCTGATTTGGTCTGAATCATGTTACCCAAACCAACATTGAAAGAGGGGGAGGGGGATAGCCACCACTAGCACCAGTATACCAGCACAATTTTGGTATTTTCTAAAATTGGTCCCAACAAGCCCTGTCCAGGGTTGTATCAAAGCAAAGTCTGTGTCTGGCCACTTGGTCCAGTGCAAGAATGGAACAATTTTGATTAGAGTGGATTTCGAGAATATAGTTATTCTTAACAATTTAGCTGAGCTAAGAAGAAAGATTTCAGCCACTGATAGCAAAGCTTAAAAGATAAGAACAAAGAGTCACAATTGATTATAAACTTTTACCTAATCTGTTACTGAATAGGAAAATTTTGAGAGGGAATTACTGTGGCAACTTGTATTTTCAATTTGTTAAACAGTCGTTAGATTAGGCACATTCGTTTTATCACCTCATTCCTCGGCGCTCCCTGGTACACGTAGTCCACAGGCAATGGAAAAAACCATCCTCTACAAAACACACACGTAATGTGAAGAATATTTCAATGTGTCTCCTTTGATACCAGTTATTTATAAGAACCAAATGTTATAAGTTTTAAATAGTAAACCCCCTCCACCAACACAATCTGAACTTTATTGATCTTAATATTCCCACTCTTGCTCTAGATATGTAGATATCTAGCATTGTGTTATGTGCCAGCAGTTGATGAGCAAAACTGGCATTCCACATTTTGGCGATATGCTATTGACTTAAAATGTTGTCCTGTTTCACTCTTCATGAACAGAAAACACTAATTAACATTGTACTCCAGCCCATGCTGTTTACATAATAATACAGAATTCACCTGATTTACGAAGATGGCATGTGCTGTCTAACAAATGTATTTTCAAGTCTTGTAGATCCTCATACTGGTAATCACATCCTCTCCACAAACACTCATAAGCTAGCACTGGGCCAGTAGGTAACACATGACTGCTGTCTGCTGCACCCTGCAGTAACAGTGGTTAGATCAGAAAACAAACATTTTAGGTTAGGGTTAGGGTTAGAAAACAAACATTTTGTACATCAGTTTGTAAACTAATCAGTACAGCAGCTGATTGATGTTTTGATTATACACCTACCTCAGCATCACTTTGGGATAGCTGCATTTGGGCCCTAGCTTCATACTCTGCTTTCTTCTGTGCACTGATGTTACGCCACTAACAGGAAACATGTGCAATACAGATCTGTTAGGATGCTGATTAGTGGCTTCAGTGGCTGTAACAGATTACAGAGTTTAGTTACTAATTACCTCAACTCCGATGATGCGACTTATTTCTCCAAACGCATACTCTGGATGATCCTTTCTGATAGATGCTCTCATCTCATGAGAAAATAAAAGGTACCCTGACTGACCTCTCTGCTTTTTAGGTTTCTGTAAATAGAACAAAAAATAAACTTACAAATAGGGTATAATGTATGGCTAGAGGGAACAGGTTAATAAATGTAGAAGTCAAAGCATGTCAAATTACTCAGATAAAACATTTTCTGTGCTCCCAACGGGAGTTGAACCTACGACCTCTCAGATACCAGCTAGATGTTTTATCCACTGAGCTATGGGAGACTCGTAGTGAGCAAGGTCATAAACTAGGTTCTTACGGGACATATGGCCTGCTAACTACACGGCTCCACAATGTTAAAATGATAACTGTAAATTATAAGAAGTGGAATGTTGACTTGGCAAAAAGTGAATGGATGAAGAAGTGGATGCAACTTGGTCTAAGTAAATGTGCAATATACAGGACCTGAGATAATTTTCTGGACTCTCTCAAGTTTGTAATCTGTATTATTGCTTTTCTTTATCTATACTTCACCAGTTGCATAATTAAGTGTGGTTTTCTGCTGGCTGAGGAATGAAAGAATTAAGTGGAAAACGTTTTTATCACACATGGCTGGGAGTCTGGGTAGGTTTCAGGTCATGTGGCTTCTGTACGGTTCAGTTTTTGTTTTGCCATCTGCCATTGCCGGTATGTTCAGTTCTTTCACTTTTCAGTCTGTTCTCACTGCTTGTTTGCTTTGTTCTCATTTTCTTCCGGTTCTGATGGCAAAGGATAGATCTCATACGAAATCTAGAGCTGCTAAATGGCTTGAACCCTACAACAAGAGACCAATAAATTGTACCACTGATTGAAGTGGTGATGATCATGTATCTGATCGCAGTTCTTGTGGTGGGTCGAGTAGGAGTTCTTCACCTCCCTGCACTTCTTCAGAACTACCGGACTGGGCGAAGGAGCATCTTAAGCAGCAGCAAGCCATTGCTACAAAATTGAAGCGCTTGCAGAGTGAAATAATAGTGATTTTGAAATCTCAGAACACTCAGAAACCCCATGAGGCAGATCCAGAGTTTCACTTCACTGGTAACAAGAAACAATACTATCTAAACAAGAAAGTATTAGAAAAAAATTGACGAAGCGCTGGCGACGAAAGACAGCGAGGACTGTTTTAAAAATCTCACTGAAGGTGAGGATTTGCTTGTGGAAAGGAACAGGCACATCTTACTTGCTGAAAAGTACAGCTGGGATATGGTTGCCTGCTGCACTGCTGATCCACTTGCTAGCGACTCGGATGACCAAAAGAAGATACAGAAGGCCGTTAAGGAAAGCAAACAGTTAAGGGAGGAGAAGAAAAGAGCGGCTTCCTGTAAGGTTCCAAGGGCTAAAGGAGTTATTCCACGTTCTTCGGAAAGGAGGGTTATCCTTGAGTGCATTAATGCAAGTTACATGATGCCATTAGTGGCGGGAAAACAGAGTCAGCCACGTGACGGGCGGTCTGTCTGTTTTTGTTGCTTCAAGCCAGGACACTTTGCCAGGGACTGTCGTGCTGCCAATGTCCAAAATGGAGCAGGAGCTTTTGGGCAGGAAACTATCAACAAACAAGCCAGTGAATTCCTGATGTCCGGAATGGCTAACGATCCCTGTTGTGATGGTTCTGTGAGTGATTCTTTTTATGATATAATTGGACAGGATTCATTTGTTGACGTAAATCATAGTTGTGTTGTTGTCAAAGGTCGATTGTGAGAGAACATTGCCTTCTGTCAGAATATTGGCGCAAGTAATTGGTTACTGAGAGTTATTCGTGAAGGTTATTGTTTTGCTGTTTGTTGAGTTACCTGAGGCAAAGTTTTTTCAGAATTACAGGAGCGTGTTATGTAATGCTGAGTTTGTGTCTGCTGAGATCTCTAAATTGCAGAAGTCGGGTGCATTGGTGGAGGTGAGCTCTACAGACCTTCTGGTGTGCAGTCTATTAGGCATAGCCATGAACAGCTCGGGGAAACTTAGGCTTATTGTAGATTTATGCTATGTCAATCAACATCTGCAATCATGTAAATTCAAGTGCAAGAACATACGTACAGCAGCCGATTTGTTCTAACAAGGTGACTGGTTCCTCAAATTTGACTATACCAGTGGATATCACCATGTGGAAATTTTTCCGGAACATACAAAGTTCCTTGGCTGCTCTTGTATGGCTGATAGTTCCAGTAAGTTTTTTAGTTTACTGTTTTGCCTTTCGGCCTTTCAGTTGGTCCTTTATCTTTACAACATTCCAAAAAGCCCTGATGAGGCACTGGAGAAGGCAGAGAATTTGTTTATTTATTTACCTAGATGATGGTGCAAGGGGAGATTCTAATTTCTGCGAAGCACAGCAGGTATCTGACATGGTGCGACAGGATGTGCAGCATAGCGGTTTTGTGGCCAACGATGCAAAGAGATAATGGGTGCCAGTCCAATCCAAGGAGCTGCTAGGTTATGTCCTGAATTTACATGCTGGAACCTTTCAAGTCCCCCAAAGAACGGTAGATGCTTTTCACCATGTGCTAAGGGATGTTATAGCTCACAAGTTTGCATTGTAGTATCTGCATGCACAGTTGCCTGGTTTACAGGACTCCTGGCTTCCATGAGTTTGGCGCTGGGTCCAGTGGTACGCTTTGGACCAGAAGCTTATACCAGAACATCGGACAAGCAGTTTTGTGGGACACCCCTTTCCAGTTATCTTCAGATGCTCAAGGTGAGATTGTTTTCTGGCGGAGGAACTTTCGTAATACAGGCTATCCGATTTGGTCTCCTAGTCCTGAGCCTGAAGTTTTGACTTACTCACATGCTAGTGATTCTGGTTGGGGCAGATTTGCTGTTCAGGTTGGGGGAAAAGCGGCAGTAGGAAGTTAGTCAGTCAATGGGAGTAACAAGAGCTCCACCTTCCCGGAACTGCGGGCAACTGGTCTAGTTTTGAAGTCTTTTGCTCCCCTGCTAAGAGGCAAGGAGGTTCTACACAGAACCGACAAAAAGAACACAGATCATTCTGTCAATAGGCAGCCGCAAATCCAACCTTCACAATGAGGGAGTTAATATCTATAGGCTGTGCAGGGAGTTTAACATTCGTCTAACTGCGGAATGGATCAGCAGGGAGTTGAATGGGGTTGCTGACGAGCTGTCGCGGATTGAAGATTCAAATGACTAAGCTCGATCCTTCCTGTTTTGCTTACTTGGACAAGTGTTTGGGTCCTCACACAGTCGACTGGTTTGCAAGTGTAAAGACTAGGCAGTTGGACAGGTTTTGTAGCAGATTCCTTAGCCCTGGTTGTCAAGCTGCCTTCACTGTCTCATGGTCAGGGGATTACAATTGGCTGTTCCTGCCACCATACCTGGTTCCTGGCATTTTGTGCCACATGTCAGATGGAGAAGAGGATGGAACCTATTAGTCCCAGAATGGCACCCTGCACCGTAGTGGCCCCTGCTCATTACCAAGCATGGTACGTGGGTCGGGTTTGTAACAAACTCCCTTAGGATCCAACCTTATGACGGCATCTTTATTCCAGGAGTAGCAGCCAGCTGTGTCTTTACAACAGGTGTGCCACCTTTTGGACTACTGGTGCTTCAGCTTTGCTTCTGTGGCTCCCATGTTTGGACTTAGAGGCTTGTTTGCTGCCTTGTTTCATGCATCATTCTAGCTACAAAGACACAGCTGCCAGGTACCTTGATGATCAAATCATGTCCTTGGTGGCTGGTGCCATGCACGCCATCATGTCTGCTATTGTTTGAGTTACAACCTAATTATGGACACCTGTTTGTTTTTAGCTGCTGTTATTGCTTATCAGCTGTTTTGGCTCCTAAGGCCTGTTACGGGCTCCAAGCTATTATGGCTTCATTGATCCTTCTGGTATGGACCTGAGTTTTAGTGTGTGTACATGTATGTGGATCTACTCCTCTTTTATGCTAAGTGTGCTTACTGGAATCTCTCTGCTGTTATGGCATTTGTCATTGTTGCAGCTGTAAAATACATGGAGGAGGTCATCTTTCCAACTGATTTTCATGCAGATTGTTTTGACCATTTGGAATTGTGACAGCTAGCAAAGGCATTACCAGCTGTATTGGTTTGTGATCAGGCTGCTACATCAGTTGTGACCTATCTGCGTGCTTATAAATCCTGGAGGTCATGGGCCGGTCGTCACAATGCTGCTTTTTTGCCGATAGATCCTCTGATCTTCATGCTGTATATTGTGTTTCTCATTCATTCTCATTCAGTGTCTTCAGTGAAGTCTGCATTGTATGGGGTGAGCTGGGTTCATAAAAAGAGTTGTTATCAGGAGCCGAACGAGTATCCGGTAGTGGAGCAAGTAGTTGATGCTGCCAGGCAAATTCTTGTTAGACTGGCTGAATGTAAGGAGCCTCTGTCTTCAGCTCTGGTGCAGAAAGTGATCAGTCGTCTCGAGAAGGGTGACCTTGGTGACCTCCAGCTGGCAGTTTTGTTTTCCCTGGGTTCCTTTGGTTTCTTTCGGTGGGATAACTTGCACCATTTGTCAGTAGACAGTTTTCATTTGCTGTTTCCCATGTAGCTATTTTTCTGAAAAAATTGGAGAATGATCAGTTCCACAAGGGGTCATGGGTTTTCTTAGCCCATGGCAGTACACCCCACTGCCAAGTCAAAATCGTTGAGAAATTCTTGAGAATTGCAAACCACTCCAAAGGCTCTACATTATTTCAACATGTGTTGCATACCAAAAGAGGAGTCAGTATGAGCAAAGAGGCTAAGTCTTACACTTGGGCAAAGGAGCTGATCAAGAAGGAGCTTGACAAAGAAGGTCTGGACCCCACAACATTTGGAATCCATAGCCTATGATCAGGAGGAGCTTCTGAGGCAGCAGCTCTTGGTGTGCCAGACAGACTCTACCAGAGACATGGAGGTCGGAGAAGTAATATAATAATAAAAATAATAATAAATAATCTTTATGGAGGAAGCTCCCATCACATAGCGTGGTTTTCAGGGAGGTCCTCAGTAACTAATGTAAAATAGAGTAAAGAATTAAAAACTTATCACAATCAAATCCAAGTACTAATAAGAAATGGAAGTAAAATTGAAAATCACTTTTAAAATTTAAACCTATCAAGTAACGACATTCTAAAAGAATTAAAAGGAAGCTTTTTTAAAGCACTATTTCCTGATCTGAGCAAACCCCAGTTACTACTTGATTTAATGGATCGAATAGTGTCCTTTGAGTGAGTGTTATGACTATGGTAATCTACATCTTGGATAATCATATTGTTTCTGTTGTCATCTATCAAATTATGAGAGGGCTCAGAACAATTATGTAAAGGAGTCTTTAGACTCGCATCTACTAGTTACAAAGTCAATTTTGGATGGACTTTGACGTTCTTTTTAATAATTATTGTTATTTATGCCAACTGCTGGGAAAGTAAGAAGGCTTGGAATAATTGCGTAAATGAGTCCTTAGACTTGCTTCTACTTGTTCAAAGTCAATTAAGGACAGACATTGCCATTGCCTTTGATTCTATGTAGTTCATGCCAACAGCTTGTTTTCTCATGTTGAGTTGGACATTCAAGGAACTCTATTTCGGTCGTTACATGTCTACTTTAGCCATCGAAATAGTTATTTGTGCATGCATAAAGGGTGTTATGCATTGATTTTTCCTATATTGTGCTCTTTCGACATTTGCATTGTTTAGCTTGGCATGGCTCTCAGTGATGTGTGAGAGGTGTGGTTTTATGTAGGCTGAGGAATGAAAGAAGCGGAAAACGTTTTTTTTCACACACGGCTGAGAATCTGAGTACGTGTGTGGGGGAGTTTCAGGTCACATGGCTTGTGAAAGGTTTGGTTTTTGTTTTGCCATCTGCCATTGCCTGACATGCCCCACCCACCCACCCACCCGTGAAGTATTTTTAGAATATATTAAGTTGAAGTGAAATTATTCTCTAGCCACTTTTTTGTGTCATTGTAAGACAGTTATGTTGTTACGCTAATAAAGATCAGGCTGTGAGGTGTGGCATGGCATGGCTCCCAGCAGTGCGTGAGAAGTTTTCTGATACACACAAATTACAAGATATTTCTGACCTTGGTGGTATCGCCTGTTGAATCAGCTGAACTCAAAGCAGAAGAATGACTGCGCTCATCTTCTAATAGATCCAAGTCTTCAATCAGGAGAGGCGAGGGGACCTAACACGAATGTAACAATTGTAATTGCTTTTGTGATTTCTGCAATTGCAACAGAAATTTGGCAATTAAAGGGACTAGTCACTGTATTTTAGCCAATTCTGTTTACAAGCACAGCATAAGCATAAGGAGAACAAAACATGCTTGTGCTTATGTTTATGCACCAGGAAAAAAACCAGCGTTAGAAGTTTCAAGTTTTGTGTTGTTACAGGTCTGTTCAATATCCCTGTAAAATTAGGCTTTAAGGTAAAAACATTACCCATTTGTTAATAGAGATCAGTCAGCATCTAGAAATTTTAGTTAAGTTTTCAAAAAGGAAACAACATTGTTCACTTAACGAAAATTAATATGTCAGGACATTCCTGTGCCATCTTCAGTTGCAAACATTTGTTGGAAAATTTGAATTTTGACGGTATACATGTAATTACATTTTAAAATTAGTTGCTTGTGGGATTGTTACTGGTGACAACATGGCTTCTCGTCTCTTGTTTTGTCCCCAGTAACACTGGGGAGATCCTAAGTAAGATCTTTAAGTACACAATTTGTGTTAACTACTCCGGATGGCAAAAGTTTTATTACTTACACACACACTGATAATGAATGAAATCTCGAGCTAAACCTACAAGTTTTTATGCTTATGTAAATAATAGAAAGTTCCAGAAGCATCTCTGCATATATTTGGGCTTGCGGGACAATGCATGCTAATTATCAAACACTCTACATTATGACTATGCCTGAAAGGTGATAGAATGAATCGAACTACACAAGCTGATTATGTAACAATTTGAAACTACTGTAAGCCTCTTCCCTACTGGAATAAGATTCACCTGTAAATCTACATCAGTCACACAACAAACAGCATTCAGCTTCAAAAACTTGTACATGAGAATCACTGACCTTCCCTGGGGTGATTGGCTTTTCAAAGAAATAGTATTCATCTTCTTGGACACTCACAGTCAAAGTATAGCGCTTTCAAACAAAGCAGTCAAAATATAAGTGCAAAATAATTTCAACATATCAAAGAGCAGTAAATATAATTTATTTATAAAATATGTGAGATGCTATAGGCGCTCTCATTGGTCAATGAGTGTGTTTAGATGAGAGTATGTAAACATGGTTGTGATGTTTTAGATTTGAATGTGTTTACATAGCCATGTAAACACATGTAAGTTGTGTAAGTTATGTAAGCCATGTAAGTTATGCTGTCTTGCATTCTTTGAACCCCCCCTTTTGCTTAGATGAGGAACTATGTAAACATGGAAAAAGTGCTCTATTGCTTAAATATAAAGCTGAAAAAAAAATGAAAATTCCTATTGCTAAAAAGCGGAGTTGCGGTGGCCTCATGGTTAGTGCGCTTGTCCCCGGATCGAGCGGTCTGGGTTCAAGTACTGGCTGGGGACATTGTGTTGTGTTCTGGGGCAAGACATGTAACTCTCACAGTGCCTCTCTGCACCCAGGAGTATAAATGGGTACCAGTGAATTGTTGGGGAAACCTAACAAATTGCGGGGGAGTGACCTGCGATGGACTAGCATCCCGTCCAGGGGGAGTCATAGAAATACTCCTAGCTGCTTCATGCTACAGAAACCGGGATAAGCTCCAGCAGCTAGGAGCCAGTCGGCTCCAAGGCTTCACTTTAAAAAGGTTTATTTGAATGTATTGTGTTATTTACCATGATAAAATATTTGTATTACTTTTATTGGTGGTTTCTTTGATGTACCAAAAAGGGTGTGTTGGTATGAACAACATCAGTTAACTACTGTGTAATGCAGAAAGAGAGAAAAGTTTTTCGAGAACCAAGTTGTTACAAAATTTTGATAAAATGACATTGCTTAGTATTCAACTGCCATGTTGAAAAACAATACTGAAGTCCAAGAGACCATGATTGGGAAGATGACAGAAGGATAGGGTTCTTGTAACCTAGATGTCAAAATTAAACCAAAGCTAATATACCTTCAGTCCTTTCAGCTTTCTGAATTGTCCTTCCTCCTCATCATAACGAGCCTCATTAAGATAAATGTCTTTCTCGGGTATTTCTGTGGGCCGACCTGCAGCAAGGAAATCACTGACCTCATACAATGAAGTAACTTTTCTCCAATGTTGTAAACTTGAATGTGAAGCAATTTAAATCCTTTGGGTTAGGAATCAAACACCCCATTTTTATTTATGAAACTATTCCTTACAGGAGAATACTTTTACGTGACCATATCGTGGGCTCAAAAAAAAAGTTAAGAGCATGGTTCTTTTAAGTTGACTGCTGACCAAGTGCTGGTTTTCGAATGGCGTATGTAGTAATCAGGTAGTAATCAGGGCTGGGTTGTTCAGAGGCAGGTTAACACTAACACAGGATTAAAAGTTAACAGAAGTAGAAATATTTCTTGTAAACAAATGTTCTTCACTGCTGTTGTTTTGCATTGTTTGAGACTATTTAAACTCAGAGCAGAGGCAAAACTATATGCGGAAAACCTCACCGCAAAGTTACAAAACTCAAGTCAAAATTCTTGCTTATCCTGGGTCAGCTTAATCGGGCTTTGAACAACCCAGCCCAGGAGCTCTGCTTTTAGGCTTGGTTAAACATATTAGTACACTCAACAAAATATCTCTGATGGCAGCAGCTGTGCTTAATATGCAAGAATACATTCAGCTATTCTTTTGCATAATAGCGGAGCTACGGCAGCCAAGTGGAACTCCAAAACTAATAAAATTTGGTGACCCATGAAGCACCATACAGACTCTGGGGGAGGGGGAGAGGTCTCTTGAGGTAACCCAAATGGGGAAGCACAAGAATGCCATCTTTTCTTGGCAGAAAAAAAAAGAGAAAGCTCATTTCTATTTGTTATGTCAACAAATGACAGTGGAGGTTGATCTAACGATTTCAAGATAGGCTTTAAGGTTACTCTAAACCTTCTTGGGGCTACCTTTGCCACATTTTCTTTTCTTCAACCAAATTAAAGTTCATTATTTAAGATAACATTTTCCAAAAAAAAATGAAAATAAAATGTTAAAATGTGCACAAGTTATTGGGAGAAAGAGATTTTTTAATAAAAGTTAATAAACTGTCAAGGTGTCATAATCGCCAAAAGGCATGGACCCCTCAGTGACCTTTTCACGGGAAATGGCTTAGTCCAGAGATTCTATATCAAATACTTTTAATTTTAGATTTCATGTCCGTCAAGAGTGACTCCTTGTAATCACGCTTTGGCAATTGCACATTGCTTTGTTGCACATCGTTGTCCTGCTGTTTTGCACATTATTGTTGACTCCCTGCCTAAACCATGTGCGCCTAAAACGTGACTGTAATACTATCACATTCCTGCAAAGCTCAAGTTTGCATATTGTGAATGCTGAGGGTTTCGTTGTTTCATTGGCTGGTGGCTTTTTTGGTGTTGACATTTTCCTCTGAGAGGGCGTGACATGATTATAAATCTTTAGATGGCAAAAACTCAAACTCGGTTTTCGAGAGAATCCCTCCTCTTTAAAAGAATTAATAGGGTATGTAGAATCAGCGATTTTCTGTGAAATTTGGTCAGAACATTCACTGATAGATAAGGAACAAAATTGTGTGGGCGAATTCTTTTATTTTGAATACTTCTCTCATAGCGGCCTCTAACGCAACACGTTATGCGAATTTTTCGATAGTGGAACTTGACAGATCTATGAAAAGATAACCAATAGAAATAAAAGGAAATCCTGACATGCTTTGAGAGATTGATGCTTCGTGATTAACACTGCATAGTTATTTTGCATGAATGACTGCATTTGATGCCCAATTAATTTGCTGGAATTTCAGTTGGTTGATTTGCCGTTTACGGCTTCTACCGCCTTAGGAAAGCAAACTGCAAAATAGAATATAATTTTATCAAATTCTACATTTCATAACCTTTCTATTGATATAAAGTTTGTGGGGGTTTCCTTAAAAACAGCGTGCTGTGAATTTTTTTCTGGAAGACACCTGTGAAGGTTTGGAGTAACCTTAAGTGAAGCAAAACGTGAAAGAGGTCAGAAGAAAGCAAGAATCAACAGGCAAGGAAGTAGCGAAGAAGAACGCGAAAGAGAGTGGGCCAGAGAAAGGAGGTGAAACAGTAGTGAACAGTCAGGGTTAGAGAAAGGAGATGAAATAATACCGAACAATGCCGTGAAGCAGAGCGAATGAGGGCTAGAGAAAGGAGACTAAATACCCGAAAAATTGACTCAGAAGACTGCAGAACTTCCCAAGTTAATTCCCATACCAAGATGTTGAGCTGTGCAAGAAAAGTCACATGTTCATTTCTGCTTTCACTGGTGAACGCAAAATTCCCATTGGCTAATACTTACTGAGTAACTTATTAATTGTTTGTTGCACAACCTCATTATAAAAACAGAAACAATAGTCTCGGACAAAGATGTATTAGTGAGGGCTTTGAGAAAGTACGAGTGAATGCCTATAAAAATCAACCAAAACAATTACATGACAATTGTTTACATTCCAACGGCGGATTTGGGGCAAAACTGATGAAAAACATAAAAAAAAACCCTGTAGAAATTGTTTTTAAGGCATTTTAAATTATAGCCCATAGAAAAATATGGCCATGTTTTAGTGCAATAATTCGTTTTCTAAAAAAATTGAATGTTATCATCACAAATTCAATTGCGGGTAGTGTGATTTTACATAAGAAGCATTATTAAATTATTTTGTAGAAAGCAACCAGTGACTAGCATACTTCAAATGCCATGACAATAGAACCACCTTTACTTGTGAATTCTTGTCCTTGCAAACAAGTGACAAATAAAACAAAAGACAATGTCTGCAGAGTCTAGCAGAAAAAAGGTCCAGTTGGCCAGTACTAAGAAGTATCAAGTCAGTATTAATAAATTAAGACTAAACTAAGCAATGGTCAGTAAACTAAACAAAAATCAGTGAACACTGTACAATAGAGAAGACAAAGAAGAGACATGCAGTCATAGTAAGATTCTGACTTAGTTATTCCTCTACAAGTTATTTTCAGTGAACACAAGAAAACCAGTATAAACTTTACTGCAAGCTTATACTTCTGTACAGCAAAATCTCTTGAGACTAAAATTTAATTTTAATGAATACAACATTTCCTTACATCTAACATATTCTCTGAATGGAAGTACACAGCATTTTCCTGCAATGTACTCAGCTGGCATGGTTTCCTCTAAAGAACTCAGGAACACTTCTTTTTCATAAAACATTCTTGTTGGTAAATGCTGAGTACTGGCAGGACTGATAAACCATGGACCATGAAACCATGTTTGTCCACTGAAACAAACAATTACAAAAAGGAGCAACGTCAACAAATTATGTTCAACAATGAATGTTTGAATTAATGTGCTGAAATACAATAATTCAATTTGCACATGCCACACATTATTAGCTTACATTGTTTTTCTTGTGGCTTGCATTGGAAATTTCTCTGCATTGGTTTTCAGCACTAAAAGCTAACATATTGTGTAGCTTTGAGCAATGAATCGCTGTGTCACAACCAATAAGACAGGTTACAAGTGGAGAAGCACACATGAATGGCTTACTTGATAACTTGAATTCAAAGTAACAACTAGTGACAATCTCAGATAGTGCAGAGTGCAATTTATGGCTCTGATACAGTAGTCACACAGGTCCTCACCCCTACCGTTCCACCCTTGGTAGTCAACTAGGCTTTTACCCCTTCGCAGAATATGAGCGGACAAAAACTTGATAAGACATAATCTTAGCAGTGTGTATGTTTCATGTTTGTATGTTCTTTCAAGACCCAAAAATAACTTACAACTACCGCTTGTGAAGACGACTTTGAATTGTATTGTACTGTTTTATGTTGACGTTCATTCATTTTAAATTCAATAATACGTAAAAATAACAAATGTGACAATAAAAATATAAGATGTGTATTTGTTTTGCTCACTGCTGGAGAGAATAAAGTTCAATATCTAATGAAAAATCAGTGAAGAACGATTTTGTTCTATTCAAAATGCAAATTTTCATTTCATCAATAGACAAGAACTAAACTTATTATCAAATACTCATGTAGAGTCACGGAAAAGTACATTCTTATTCTGTTGCCACCTTTGGAGTTAACAATAAAACCAAGTCAAAGTAATACACAATGCTAAAATAGTGTCCCCAGTTAGCTTTTTAAGCTAAATACAATTGACATTTTATTCACTCATTCATTCTCTTGATTAACACAACGATGGAGCATTTCAACAAGTATTATATTGAAGGTAGAGATCTTTGCTTGAAATTATACCCTAATCTGTGAGTGAATCAAGACTGATGAAATTAATTGGCAGTTTCAGAAAGTATCATGGAGTCTGCGGCAATAATTGCAAAGTTTCTTTTGTCACAAATTTACTAGTTTTACATGTAACTAACATGGGAAAGTTTCAGCTGAATATGAACTTTTTGCTTTCACAGTAGAGGAAATAAACAATCTGTTAAGGAGAAGCAATATCATGATTAACATTTCCATTCTTTATTTGAACCCTGGCTAACACACAACAGTTCTTAAACAGCAGACAAAATTTTGTGAACGCAGCTACATGTAAGGGTGATTCCAGAAGATATGCAGTCACAATAGTGTTCTTTGCACTAAAAAAGGGAGAAATGACGTTACGTGAAATATAGCTGCTATCCCCAGTCAAAACGAGAGTGTGGTGAAACTCCAAAAAAAAATGTGTGGATCTGAACTAGAGAACGGAGGTTATCACACTAGCAATACTAGAATGCATGCACCTAACATGCTGTGCTCTACCATAAGAAAAAACACTCAACATTCGTGTGAAATCCCTTATGAAATGTATCTTTTTCCTAAGATATAGTCGACACTGATGCTAACTAATCTGCGCATGTATTTCGAGTAGATTGCTTTTGTTCTTAAGAGAATAGCACCACAAGAATAGCAAGAGATTTGCAAAAACACACATATATAGTTTTGTCACGTTGTCAATCAAACAATGAAAGTACACCCTGTTTTGCATAGTGCACACGGATACCTACCCACCCACCAGCCTTTACACAAGGCTAATATATTATTGATTAATTGAAATTAAGTATTAAATTTTACACCTCATTGCAGCTGAACGTCAAGAGACCTACTTTTAATTAAGGCTTAAAATAGCAATAATAATAATATGGAAATTCAACTACACTGCCTTATTTATGCGCCATTATATTTATTCAAGCAAGTTAAATAGCCTGGCCATCTCCATTCAGGATTTTATCAGCAAGCTACTCATTATAATAAATACAATCTTGAAAATTTGTCTTAATTAAATGTTTTAGTGAGAAGTACTCCTCCCTCCTCAAAGTCAATATGCAGTATAATGTATTGTAGGTAACTATGTTCAGCAAGTAAAGTAAGTAGAGTATTATATTGTTAGCAATGTACGTAGCCTGTATTGCAAGTAATTGTATTTTCTGTAAGAAACTGTATTCAGTATTGTATTGCTAGCATAAGTAACCCATTTTGTAAGTAACGTAAGTAATGTTCTGTAAGTAGAGTAGCGTAACGAGACCCGCACTGTAAGGAATGTTTGTAGAATTGTGTTTTGTATATTAAAATTATTAAAAAAAAAAATTAAGGCTTAAAAGATTTTCCTGTTCTTTTTCTCTGCTTGTCCTACACTGTGCTCGGCTCACTATACACTGTAGGTACTCATACTCACCCAGGAGCCAGTTCTACTCTGTGCTCGAATCACTATTAGGTACTCGATACCCACTTGGAAGCAGGTTCACAGGTTACTTACTTTTTGTCTGTCCACATTTTATCAATCCTGGACATGCACAAATATCCTTCATCAGATCTGACATACACACAATCACCTGGAAAAAAAAAAATTATTTGTAATTGATGATTAACTTGATGATTATAAGAAATTTCCAGACTTACCTACAAGATGATTATTTTATTTAACAAATAACTGACTTCTGTAACAGTGAAGTTGCGCCAAATGAACTCCTTCTTTGACAAATTTGACTGACATGATGGCTGATCGTGGACACTTGACTGATGTAATAACCAATTGAGCATTTGCAGGTTATCACTCAAGTATCACTCAACACTAGGGCAACAGTGTTTTTACTATACATAATCTAACATATCAATAACCTGGGAATCGGACCTTCCTTAGGGGAGAGAAGGGAGGAGAAGGAGGCAAGAATGAAGGGAAAGCATTTGCTCACGTCAACATCCAAATTCTGGATGCTGTGCTGAATGGCTAACACACAGAAGGCAATATGTCAAGCTTCCTGAAATGAAACCCTGCCACTGCACTGCAACCTCACTTGAGCAGTTAAATTTCAAAAGTGTTACAGGTTTTCTGCTTAAAATGCTCCAACTATTTTGTTTTGTAGACCCACTTAAAACTAACGCTAAATACAGAATTACATTTGATTACATTGCTAAAGCTTTTAGGCTACGCTACACAGAAGGAAAAAAAATTACAACATGATAGACAAAAACTTGGAAAAAAAAAGAAACATGGCACCTTAACTTTCATTATTGGGAACATTGTAACAGGCATTAAAACATTTGTACAAAAAAGTAGAAAAGTAGAAAAGGAAAAAACTTCACACATCGTGCAGAGAGTGGTTAATACTGAAGCTTGATACTAAAGTTAAAATACCTGGAACAGAGAACATGACAATGTCAAGGAGTTTGTATAGTAATGTAAAATTACTTACCAAGCTTATAAGGAGTATCTCTAACACAAAGCTGTTCATAATATATACATCCTTCCTCAGAATTTTGGGGAGATTCCAAAACAACATTCTAAGGAAGAAAGTGGTTAACTTAGTTATGTATTGGTTTTCATTCTGGAAAACTATTGGGAGGAAAGGTCAACAAACTATTGTGGTATTCAGTAATAATTATACTTTTGGAACTGCAGGCAACCCAAGCTAACGATAAGAGCCACAGCACCATAAGACAGCTCAACTTATAATTGTACAAGAACAAAGCAATTTTGGTATACGAGGTATAAATCAAAATCCTCTGTGATCAAAAGAAACTTACACGCTTTGTCATTCTATGCTGGATTCTTTACAGTTTGCCAGCTCCTTAGATCTATAAGGGCATTTCACACCAACCTCACCACAGAAATGCAAAGTCTACTTTTTTTTTGCCCGTAATACGTTCGTCATTATATAATAGTAAAGAGAAAATAACAGATATAAGAATTTATATTTTTGTTGTGGTTATTAACATGATAATATAAACAACTTACCTTTTTTACATCTTCATGAACTGAACCTTCCACTTCATTAATTCCCATTGGCTCTACCTTGTTGTTGGTGTTGTTGTCAAAAACAGTTGGAATACGTTTGGGCTGAAGAGGTTCTTCTCTTGTAACATGATTAACACTGGATGTAGATACAGACCACACCTATGGCATAAAACCAGTGAGTGTTAAACAGGTCTGAAAATCCTAGTCTTTAACCAAACAATTGAAAAATACTGAGCAGTACTTTCATTTGATGCTGTTTGCTGTTCAACAATTAATTGCAATTCAAACACTATTTGGACTCTCGGGAATAAGAGGCATAAACTACGGTAAAATCCTACCTGTAAGAACCTACATTTTTTTAACTCTGGCAAAATAGGTTCTTGTATTTTGGGGCAGTTATTGACAATTTAGGAAAAGTAGGTTCTTAATTAGGTTCTTAATTTCTATGAAGGAGATATACCAGAAAAAATAAAATTGAACTTGGGTTTTGTCCTACAATATACAGTATTTATTTGCAACTGTATTATGTATTTTCTTGTAATTATACATTCGAAATCTCAGTCACACTCCTTGGTTAAAATGTTTTTCATAATTTAAGGACGTTCGCACTAATTGTTTCTGCACATCCTTACTGCGCACACAAATTCACATGCCATGTCATGCATGAGAGCACGCACTAAGTAACAAAATGAACAATGATAGGGCAGATGGCCAATGCTACACTGTATAGCTTTGCCTGGAATTAACGATCTTGGATGTTCGGTGACCCCTACTTTCTTTCCAGAAACAGATTTTATTTACAATTATCTCCACATTGTCCAAAAATGAACAAAAAAATCAGTGTGGGAAGTTAAAAAAAACTCAAGATTTCTGTCCATGGGACATCGAATCCTGCCATCTTGCTGCTGCAAGGCATGTGAAACTCTGGTTGCTAAATGTGAACTTGTTCTTTAAGGAACCTCACCAGTTGACTAAATTCACTTATTAAGTCCACTTAAATAATGTTTGGCAGAGACCATTTCACTTCAAAGATCTAATTGCAATATTTTTGGGCTTACAGGCACTGTGGCCTTATTCGCTAACGAAGCCCAATTTTTTCAGATTTAGGGTGTTTTTCCGGGCATGTTTTCTCCAAAACAAAGTTGGTGACCCCCCATTTTTTTACATTTCTGACATAACTAACTCATCATTTTACAGTAGTTAAAGTCTCAGAAAAAAAATCAACGTTGGAAAATTTTCGTACAAACGTCCTTAACTGTAACCCACATATAAGAACCTGCTTGATCTTGCTTGGCTAAACAGGCTCTTATATTTTTGGACATTAAAATACCAAAATTCTGCCAGCAGGTTCTTAAACCACTAGGTTCTTACACATGGGTTTTTACTGTATCACACTGGGGTAAGTCTAAAGGGTTGAACATATAACATACTGTTGCATACATTTAAGAAGGCCTACTATATGAGATCTGAAAATAATATAATGAAAATGAAGTGATACATAATCAAATGATATAACATTCAATGCTTCAGACAAGAGCTAGATCTCCCTATAAGACCCCAGGACATAGAATCTTGTGGTGCCAGTATACTTCTGTGACTTTCTTTCAAAGCAACAAAAATAAAAAAATAAAATAAATAAATAGACCAAAAAAAAAATAAAATAGAGAAAGATGGGTAAATAAAGGAAAGGTTAATTTTTTTCTAGCAGGAAAGACAACTTGATAAATAAAGAAAAAAAATGCCATTAATAGTTGTGCTCACATTACAGCTCAAAATCTACCTTCATCTTCTTGAATGACTTTGTTTTGACATTGTATCTTGATTCACACACAAACACATCCTCGTCTTTGAAATTCTGCAGAAAAGGTAAACATAAGTTAAACTATAAACAAAAGGGAACAGAGGGAAAATGTTTGTTATGTTGACATTATCTATGCTTCTGTCCTCAAATAGATCATAAGTGAGAACCAGTCAAAATGTGAGAATAATTTAACTTATTATATAAATCAGAATAGCCCTCAACTTGCTAGGGTAATTTTAAAGGCGAGGAGACGTACATGTGTGTAAACTAAAATGTGGATTTTGTCTTGTGATAGAAATTAACTTCATTATTGATAACTCTTTCACTCTGAAGTACATGTACACGTACATAACTCATTCAGTTTTTTGTTGCAGCTCATTACTTTATCAGTGGTAACAATCAGCTCAATTGTTCTACCTAAATAAATGTAATGATTATTTATAAATGAATGATAGTTGCAAAATTTTGTCTCATGTTGTTTGTTGTCTTCATAATAATGTTCTTTTGTCTCGAATCACCATGTTATTGTACATTTCTGTATATCATGAATTCATAAAACATGTGATTGCTTTCCTGCGATTTTCCTGAAGCAGGCTAAAAAATATATGTCACACTTTCACTCATCTTGTGTTAATGTGGCCACATCGAGGGTAAGTGGTGAGCGCAAGCGGAAAATCACTATGGTGGAAGTCTTGTTTATGTTTAACATAAACATAAACAAGACGTATATTTTATTGTTATTGTAGTGCTAGCTTGGGATATTTAAGCATGCTTCAGAAAAGAGCCGGAAAGCAATCCCCTGTTTCATGAATTCATGATATACAGAAACGTAGAATTGCATGGTGATTCAAGACAAAAGAACATTTTAATGAAGACAACAAACAACATGGGTGAAAATCAGCACAACATTTTCCTGGGTTGACGCTGAAAATTCAGCAGCCTTACAATGTTTCAATTAATTTGAAACTCCGGGATTACTTTGAATATGAATTGATCTCATTGAGGGCCAAGTCTAAAAAAAATTCATAGAGTGTTTTTCAATTCCCGCCCAATTTAATAATTTTAGGGGCAATTTTCAATAGAAAGCAAAATAACCTATACCAGTTGATATTCAAGCCAATGTTTCTGAAAGTCAAATGGAGCGGTTTCTCTGAGATTTTCACTCAAGGTAATTAATTGTTATAAGATTCATGTAAGACCAGAATACCATTTAGTCAAGTCTTGTGGACGTACATAGTCTACAGTAACATTTAACACAGCTCCGTTTTTGTTGTGTTTTGACACCTTGAAACTTCGCCTGTAATTTTCTTGAAAACGTTCTTATAGATTTTTTTTAAAATTTTGGCATCGTTAAGACAACTATGTCAAGTCCGAGATCCCGGTGTCATATTTCCAAAATGATTTCTGATGGCAAATTATTTGGTCTTATTTAAAATGGGGCATGGCATCATTTTGTTGCTACGGTAACTCAGATCCTGGTGAAATGTACCCCATTTAAAACTTTCATCTTTCTCTAGCACACCAGTAACATTCAATTTTCTGTTGGATTAATAATGGTGCTGATCTAGTCGCTCAAAGTTAAACGTTATCGTTACTCAAAAATCCGATTGAGCCACCTTAACACAAGTTGTCACAGCAAACATGCTAGAAGTGAATACATTTATCAGCATCAAAAAAAAAACCATAAAAGCATTTGAAGCTTATGTCTTACCTGAGGTTTTTGCTTGAAGTAGTCCTTAACAAACATGACATAGCATTTTCCTAGGACTTGCTTCAAGTTCGAAGAAGTACAGTAATCACTTTTAAACACTTCCTGTAAGGAACAAGTCACAGCGACACACTGGTCAAGAAAGTACATTTAACAAGGATTTTGAGATGGAAAACTGAGACAGTTTTCTTCTCTGGAGAAGTACTGAGGCAACAAAGGTTGAAAACAGTGCTTGTCAATTAAATCACCCATCACTTTTTTCAATCGTATCATTGACTAATTGATTGATTGATTGGCTACATTATTACAGTGGAAGAAATTAGATTATTCTGCCTTTATTTTTTATGTTATCTTTTAATTATTAGTAACCATGTCTACCTTACCTTTACAATACTTACACATAATACTTACAATACAATGGAGTACAAGAAAAGAAAAATAAGAAGTTACATTCATCACTATAACTTGCAAAATGTTGTGTTATATCTTACAAAGTCCAAAGACTTATGAAAAATTTAACCCCCGAGACCAGCTGCAAACAAAGTTTCTGACCTATTATGGAGTAATAAACACTATTCCACAAGAATATAAAAAGGCAATAAGGCGAACTGGTGTACAGCAAGAGCATCTTCCACAACCATGGCAGAACTTGAAAGTGCTAACAACCAAAGCTATACATAAAAGTTTTGTGAAGCACATATTTGAAGAACCCACCACAAAACAACGCCTTATTGGAAGAAATTAGATAATATTATTTTCTTCCCAATCAATCTTGCAATCTCTATCACTGCAGTGCTCAAAACTAAAAAAAATGCCCAAGTTGTCCTTATTCCAAATGCAGGACAACCCAAGCCCTGGCTCTGGTTGCCCTAGGCTTTAATGAGACAAAAACTGTTAAACGACTATTTTCACAGGTCTCTGAACTGTCAGGCATTAACAAATCACAATGCCTGAATGTTGCATACAATGTTAGTGTAATTACTCACTTTATTCTGTTTTCATGCTCAGCAATCACAGTTTCCCATGAACAACTTAACACTCAGAAAAAGTACTTCCTTGAAACAAAAAGTATATCACTTGCATATTCACATAAGGGAAATACAGTAACAACAGCAAAAAGCCTATGGCGATGGTACATTCTTTCTGTTTTACTATGTCAAATCTGTGAACTGAAAAGGTAATATGCATTCACTGTAAATTAGTTTTACCACATGGAGCTTAAAATATTGTCCTTGAACGTCACAGGGTTGAACAAGACTACCAAATGACGGCAGTTGTTTAGATGTAATATATCAAACACAAAAGACAGTGTTTGACCACATTTCCAAACACCGAGAAGAGAGTTAAAAATACAACGTATAACAGAGTATTTTTGATGAACTTCAAGGTGTTTAGAAATGTGGTGAAACACTGTCTTGAGTGTTAGATATATCTTCTCAATCGAAACTAAAACTAAGGAAAAAACGGAGAATTAAAATTGTAAAAATCTATGCTAATTAAGATCAGATATCCAACCACTGTCACGGTCATGATTTCCTTTGTTTAAACTTGATCAATTATTAATGAGTTTGAGAAGGTTACATAAACACAATTCAGATGTTATTTTCCTTCAAGAAATGTACTCGTCCCCTATTAAGCTCTGGGAAGCTGAATGGGGAGGCAAAATTGTTGAAAGTTATGGTTCTAATCACAGCTGTGGTGTAATGATCCTTTTTAAGCCCAGGATCAATGTGTCAATTGAAAAAATTATATGTGATAAGAACGGTAGATAAGTTTCAAGCGAAGTATTTCTAGACGATGAAAAGTTTGTTTTTGTGAATATTTATGCACTGAATGATTAGCCACAACAAATTCATTTCCTTAGAGACTTGTCCAATTCTGTGCTCAACATGCACTTATGCAAACGAGACAATAGTACTAGGCGGTGACTTCAATTGTGCCTTAACTGAGCTTGATAAGTGAGGGGCCCGATCAATGGAACTTAAAAAGTTGGTTACTGAAGAAATCAACAACCTGATAATTGCTCATGATCTTATTGATAACTGGAGAGCAAACAATCTGAATCTACAAGGATTCACTTGAAGCAATCTGTCGATGAAGATTCAGTGCAGATTGGATTATCTTATGATCTCAAAGGATATGCGATCTTCACTACAAACTGTTAAAATAATACCCAATGTTTTTTCTGATCATTCCGCATTGGGTTTGTCTTTATCTTTTGAAGAAAAACAAGTTCAGCAGGGTCCTGGTTTTTGAAAATTCAATAATTCACTGTCAACTGACAAAGATTATACAGAACTGATTTCTAAAAAAATACCCGAGTTTGCATCAGAATATCATGAGGTAACAGATAAAGGGCTCATCTGGGAAATGATCAAAACGGAAATAAGAGTGGCCACCATTCTTTTCTCTAAAAGAAAAGCTAAGGAAAAGCGCGACAAGGAGAGAAAGTTGTAAGAAAAATTCAACTGCCTGCAAGAGCAAATCTGCTCAACATTTAACGAAGTGACAAATGCGGAAATAGACTGTGTGAAAGGCAAACTTGCAAAATTAACTGCCAAAAAAATCCAAGGAACAATAGTCCAAAGCAGAGCGCGATGGTATGAATTTGGTGAAAAGAATAATAAGTACTGGTTCTAATATTTAACTTTGCTACTCATCAAAAATTGAGGACTTGGAATTCAAAACAATGTTGAATTATTATAAATAACAACAATAATACAACAGTCAACAAAATGTCAAAGTGTAAGTTTTTTCATCTTCTAAAGTGAACACAGCAAATGGTCAATATGGCTCTGTGATTAAAACTTAATGTCTTTGAATATAATACTGCTGCTTTGTCTCTTAAGTTTGAGAATGTGGAACTAAACAAAGGTTTTTAGTCCTGAACTAGACAAAGATACTATCAACAAAAGACCTAGTAACTTATCCAGTCTTGACCAAACATGTTCAAAACAAGCTTGCAACGAGGCAGTATTTTTAGAAAAACCTTTTGTACAAGCTGATTGCATGGCTAGTTTTATAATTTATTTTTTTCTCAAGCATCTGAGCGGGCCGGAATCCTAAATCCTCAAATCTTATTGGCTAATCATATGCATGTGACTGGTCCAGCTTTTTACGATACGGCCCATGGGCCGGATTTTTTCCCCACTGCCTAAATTTCGCTCCCAAATGTTAGCGGTAATCGTCAATCTTTTGCCTTTTTTACACATCCATCGAGGATTAGTCAACGCAAGTTTATCTCTGTTCACCTTAAAATGGCAAGGAAAGTCACTGTAAGTAAATTCAATTGAGTGTTTTGAAGTTGTGAGAGTTTGCTTGGTTGTTTGTAGTTTGGTGCTGTAATGGCGCATAAACCTGTGTTTCTCTTGCTGTAAAATTTGAATCAAGTTCAGCCGAGTTTAACCTCTCTGATCGCTGCTGTATTTAGGAGAATTTCTGTGGAATACACATAACGAATTTCCTCGCTTTCTGCTATTCAATTTATGGTAGAAAAGTCTGATTTCAAGTGATTTGAAAAGCAACGACTGACAGAAGTTGTTTTTGTAGTAAAACTTCAAACTTCGCATGAAATTTCACACCGCAAAAACAATTTTGGAGAACTTAACTGCTGAAATAAATGCAACTAACATAAAGTAGTTAAAAAAAAAAATCTGTTCTTTAATACATCTTTCTTTTTCTACTATCTGAGTTACTCGCTCGTTGCCAAGATTTTTTACAAATCATTAGTAGACGGCGCACAAGCCAATTCAATGACAAGAGTTGCGTAAACAAAGCCATTTGTAATCTGCAAAACCAATTTGCTGCAGGAAAAAAAAAATTAACATACTATTTGCTGGATTAGGGTCAGTCTGTATAGTGAAAAACTGTGACCTTGGGCTTGAAAATGCTGCCTTCGGCCTGCAACCTTGGTCAGCATTTTTAAGACCTCAGTCATATTTTTTTACTATACGGACCTCCCAGCAGGCAAATAACATATATATATACATATATATACATATATATATACATATATATACATATATATATACATATATATATACATATATATACATATATATACATATATATATACATATATATACATATATATACATATATACATATATATACATATATATATACATATACATATATATACATATATATATATATATATATATATATATATATATATATATATATATATATATATA